>Ga0326511_10002640_pt1 | contig 14505 bp, 22 predicted proteins | sample 0_2496_0518_D_FD_203701 | JGI IMG/M metagenome (GOLD analysis project Ga0326511, IMG submission 203701) | Bovine rumen microbial communities from UC Davis, California, United States - 0_2496_0518 | ecosystem: Host-associated > Mammals > Digestive system > Stomach > Rumen | place: USA... | reverse complement strand
GATGCCGCAGAAACAAATACGTTAAACGGGATGGCAATCGTCTCTGTACCCGCATATCCTGAAGCGGTTGCTCTTGATTAGGTTGCGGAAGCAGAAGCGGAGCTTACGGACAATACTGAACCGACTCAAATTATCAGCGAAACAGTAGAGAAGTCTGGGACAGATACAAACGAGGTGAACGAAGAAATGGACAAAGTGAATGAAGCGAATGCTTCTACTGTCGAAGAAGTAATGATAGACACCGCAAGTGAACAGACTGTTGAGCGTGTATCTGATTTTGAAGACGAACCCAATGTGGCTGCTGAAGCTAATGCTGCCGTTGACGAAAAAGGCGAAGAGGTAAAGCCTGAAGACAATACGGAAGAGCAGAAGAAAGAAGAAGCTTCCGCAGAGGAAGCCCCCGCTAATGAGGACGAGAAGAAAGAAGAGACTCCCGAAGAAAATAAGGAAGAAGCCAAGGCTGAAGAAGTTGGTGACAGACCGCCTGAAATGAATCGGGTTATCGAAACAGTCGAGGAAACTTACGTGACTCGTATTACTCGGATGCAGGAAACGATTGCGGAACAAGAGTCTATGATCGCAAGTCTTCAGGAGAAGGTCAAAGACTATGATGCAATTCAAGCCGAACTGAATCAATATAAAGAAGCCGCCCAGAAGATGGAGCATGATCAGAAGCTGAATAAGGCTACTGTCTATGCGGAAACTATGGGGCTGAATGTTGAAGATGAAGAGGTTAAATCGGCGATTGCTTCTCTGGATTATGAGAAGCTTGCAGATCTCAGTGTAGCAGTGGCACAGGCTGCCAAGAAGGCTACAGAAGAATCTGAAAATAAAGATCAGTCCAATCCCGTTGGTCAAATCTTTTCCAGTTATGCTGGGATTATTGATGATATGACTTTCGGTGGAATTATTTCTGGACGGTAAATAAAAGAATGAGGTGAAACACTATGGCTGGATTTATGAAAAGATAGGATGGTCACGTATATGATGGTCATCATGTCGCAGCTGAAACGCTTGAGAATGGCGTATTCGTAAAGATCAACGATGAGAACAAGGTTGCAAAGCTTGAAGCCGGAGACAACACTGACGCAGCTAAGTGCGTTATGCGTATGGAGAACAAGTATTATCAGTGGGGTCTGTATTTCCTCGCTATGAATGTTCTTGTTAATAATGCTGAGAATCTCTGGTTCACGGAGAATGACTGGCAAGTTGATGACACTCTGGAATATGATGAGACCAAGTATGCCGTTGCCGCTGGCAAGTATGTGAAGATGCGTCAGCCTGTCAAGGGCGATATGGTTTACATGAGTGTCGACAAGGCCCTGTACGACACCGTCGAAGCCGGCGATAAGATGAAGCCCGTCGCTGGTGGTACTGTTGCCAAGGCTTAATAATTAACAAAACAATATCGAGGTGAAAATATATGTCTGATATTATTATCCGTCGTGACGATCCTGCGGTAAAGATTATGGTCGCAGAGACCCGCAAGGAACGTATTGACTCTGGTGATTTAGATAAGCTGAATAAATAGCTTCAGGTGATTGCGGAAGATCCCAATCCCATGAATATGCATGCACTGGCTCAGCTGGTTGGTTTCTCTGTGGACGAACTGGTTAAGCCCATGAGCGATTTCCTGAATCGCATTGCTGACTATAAGGTTCTGGGTGTGAATGACACTCCTAAGTTTACTGTTGGTCTGGAAGGCATTCAGGCTTATATCCAGGCTATGGGTTCTACGACTCCTCGTAGCCGTATCGCTCACAAGACCGTCACTCTTGACTCCCTGACTGTGTCCGCTCGTCCTTTCATGACGATTGCCGACATCAATCGTGGTGTGGTTAAGATGGCTGATCTTGTGTCTGATGCTGCCGTGAAGATGGAGAACGCCAAGCTCGGCTATATCCGTGAAGTTCTCGAAGCCAACTACAACAGGACTGGCACTCTGACCGCAGGTTCTCCCTTCTATGCTGAAGGCTCTGGTGTCCTGAAGTCTGGTATCGATCCTCTGATTCGTCACTGGATGCGTTACGGTGGCGTAGGTATCGTTGGCGATATTGAGACCACTCAGCAGCTTGCTGAACTGACTGGCTTCAAGACTGTCGAGAATCCCGCTACCCAGCAGTTCGCTGACAACATTATCCTTGAACAGAACCAGAACGGCTACATTGGTCGTTATCTTGGTGCTGACGTGGCTACGATGATGAACCCCTATAAGGATGGCAGCATCTCTGAGACTGTCCTTGATCCCAAGGTTATGTTCATCTTCCCGACCGCTGCTTCTGCTGATATGCGTCCGCTCAAGGTCTTTACCAAGGGTCCGGTGCAGTCTATGGAAGCTCGTCACATCGACGATCTCACTTGGGAAATCCGTCTGGATCAGGAATTTGGTTGCGGTTTCGTGTATGGCGAACAGCCCTATATGTCCGTGTACAAGGATCTGTCCAACTAAGTTAATACTACGGGGACTGCTGAGTTTCCCTCGGCAGTCCTCTCTTCTTTAGAGGAGTGAAGGAAATGAATAGTGATAAAATTCGTGTGCGGAATAACACAACTTTTGATATTGCTGTCAAAATGCTTGATGAAAAAGAACGACTGATTAAGGCGGGATCTTTTCTTCCGATGACTAAGGATGAGATTGATTATCTGTCTTCTATCTGTTCTGTTTTTTCTTCCAATCATCTGACTATTGAAAATCCCGAAGAAGCCAAAGAGATTCTTGAGGGCAGCGGTATTGTTATGGAAGAGAATCCTGTGTTCATGGATGACGATGACATCAGGAAGCATCTCCGGGCTTCTGCTGCTAATGTCAAGAAGTGGCTCGACGAAATCGAGTTTGACCGGGTTCTGTTTAGTAGGATCGAACGGATCGCTACCGAAATGGATCTTCCTGCAAGCAAGATGAAAGTCGTTGATGCGAAACTCCACGGCGGAGAATAAAGGAGCGAAAGAGAATGACAGATCTGATTAAATAGACAAAGAAACTTGTCAACCGAATCGAATGGCAGGAAGTTCCAGAAGATTTAGACCTGGATGATATGTGCGACTTTATTCTGGATGCGATTGAGCATTTCTATGTCATGGCTGGGAAATCTGCGGAATATTCTGAAGATCTTGTTGTTCTCGATGAAGATGGGAAACCTCAGTATTTCAAAGCAGACTTTATGCTTGACGAACAGCGGTATATTCTTGCGACCGCTCAGTTATATTTCCTTGATAAAGTCAGGGGAGATCTGAGTGAGACAGAGAGCTATACCACAGACGCTATGAGTCTTACGAACGGAGACAAGCCGTTCAAGAATGTAACTGAAATGCTGAATCTCGCACGTTCTGAACAGACCCAGATGTGGCATAAGATGACTAGGTACAACATGCTGTAAGGGAAGAGGCGGTAGGAAAATGGAAGAGAAAAAGAACTTGAGTGTACATATTGTATACCGCAATGAAAAACTGATGCCTGTTGCAGACTATATGTACAGTCTTGATGAATATACGCAAATGATCAGAAATGATATGATGCGGATGATTACTGATGTTGAAGATCTTGTCTATGAAGCAACGGGTGGTCTGCCAAAAGAGAAATGGGCAGACGAGACCTGGGCTAGATTTGCCAAGATCAAACACAAGCTTTTGGATAAAGCAGGAGAAGTTGGCCGACTTCCGCAGTGTATTGTATACGGGGGTGTTGGCGATGGGACGTATCTTGAACAAGAGGAAAAGCGAAGTTGAGTCTGCGGATTCTTTCGACGATGAAGCCTTACGTCCAAATCCTCAAATAAAAACTAATCGTAGGTTCAGAGATCCTGCTACTCTGTACTCGGATTGGCATAACGAACTTTATGAAGATAAGCCTTATGTAAACTGGTGGTTCGATATTATACACGACTGGTATAACAAGCCGGAAGAACCATATCGGATCAGAGCGCAGCAGACTCCTATCGACTGGAAGTCTAAGATCGGTAACTCAGATATGAGTACGAACTTTAAGGTTGAACATAATGTTGAGATTTATAAAGGCGATTATGCGATACGGGAAGATGGTGCGCTGTATCTCCTGAACTGGAATGTACAGAACCATGCGAATAACCAAGCGACTCAGTCCGTTGAGTGTAATGACTATATTACTTTTATGCGGGAGAGAAGAACAAGGGTTGACGGTAATGCGTTCATCCTGCCCGAAAGAGAAGACGGCAAGGAATATTCAGAAGATGGGAAATATGAGATTATTGTAAAAGATATTCCTGCTTCACATGCTCTGTATACCGGCCGTCCTGATTATTCTGTGAGTTCTGGTATTCCCGGCGTTACCTCTAATGACTTGATGAGTGTGTTCGTTCAGTGGAATAGCGAAACACAAAAGATTCGAGTAGATGATATATTCCGTATAGGGTTCTTCACTTACCATGTTGTTGATGTAGTAACCTCTGAAGTAAGGCTTGATAAAAAACATGGAGTATAGGATCTCTATGCTAAACGTATTCCTGGAGGTGTGATTGCTTAATGGGTATGAGTTTAAATTAGAATCAAGCGCAAAAAGATTAGCAATCCGCTGCAGAAATTGCGATGGGCATTTTAAAAGATAGATTCTACGATAGTATGACTGCTGAGATGGGGAATATCGTTGCAGAAGTTGCTCGAGAAAAACATGATGGTGATATGTTTTCAGGGCCTCTTACTTCAGCGGTTGATAATTCTAAATACATGTCTTCCGTAGATACTAATGGAAGCATGGTCTCTTTCCCAGTTAAAGTTGAATTTCAAACTGAACAACAGCAGGAAATGTGGGATGTTGCTACGATTGGTAACCTAAGAACTCTTTGGGATGGTCATTCACACACGCATGCCAGACCGGGCGCAATAGTCTGGGGAAAAGGAATGCAAGAACAGCATGAGAGTAATGCTAAGACAGAAAGAGAAATTCCGCAATGGGACTATTCTGGTATAGGTAAAGAGTATGCTGAGGGAAAAATAAAAGACAATTCAGAAAAGATTGCTTTAGGAAGCGATCACGGAATTGCCGCAGATGTTATTAAGTCTACTATAGAAAGCTAGTTAGTTTTAACTGTATCTGTTTCGTAAGAGGTGATAACGGATGTACGTTGAGAAGAAGAAGACATGGAAAGATAATTGGAACGACGTTGTTCGTTATCTCATTTTTACCGATGCTAAAATGCAAGAGCTTATGTGCTTACCAAAAGGAATAACAATTCCGCAGTTTTGTGAAAAGTATTTTATTCGTGACGGGGACGGTGCTGAATTATTAACCGATGAGAAGGTTCGTGTTATTTATAATGACAGTCCCGGAACTCCTACAAAGAATAGATTTGTAAAGAATCGATATAAAGAATTCGATATCTATGTTAAAGATGAATACGTTCATCCTTCATGGGATTATCAGTTTTCCACTGACTGGATGAAATGTCGTTATGATGCTATTGCAGAAAGATTAAAAGTTCTTTTATGTAATGGCGATGTATTTGGATTAAAGTTTTTCTTTGAAGATGAATACGATTAGTGGACTAAAACCGTAGGGTATAAAAGATACCATATCGTATTTTCTTATCAAACAACTGTTTAATATATCTTGAGTATAAAGATGTAGGCGGCATCTTAATACGTCGATATAAACTACAACTTCTCAAATAAAAGGGAGGAATAAATATGGGTGCAATTTATTTAGATATTGCAAAGGGCTATGTTATTGATACTCCTAACATTGACTTTGAACGTTGCGACGGCACGGTCTTCTCCTATGATAAGGTGAACACTGCTTCTTCTAACTTCACTCTGAATGGTTAGGATATTACTGGTGGTCAGTATCGTCTGCCCCTGGCTCACATCGACACCGACTCTACTGTTGAAATCAGCTTCGAATCTTCTGAGTTCACTCTGGACATTTTCGAACTGGCTAATGCTGAAAAGGTTTCCGTTGGTGATATCGGTATGCTGGAGAGCAAGCGGTTCGAAGTCAAGGAAGGTCTGAAGATTACTCTGCCTTACGAAGTGCAGGCTAACTCCGTTTCCATCCGTGGTCTGGAAGAAGCTACCACTGCTGCCGAAGGTAAGTTCGCTGTGGCAATTACCGCTGCGGCTGCTAATACTGATGGCAAGACCGAGATTACTCTGAACGCTGCCGATGCTACTGTCGGTGACGAGATCCGTGTGAGCTACCATCGCCGGGTCGTGGACGCTCATCGTGTTATCGTCCGCAATACTTCTACCACTGCTAAGGGTGCTCTTGCTATGCACTTCCCGGTGTATTCCGACGGTGGTTCATGCGAAGACGCTAACCTGAAGGGCTGGCTGCATATCTACTACTATCGTGTCCGTGTGACTCAGACTCCTGGTATCAACGCCAGCTACAAGAGTGCACAGACCTTCGGTCTCACATTCTCCGTTATTGACCCTCAGCGTGCTGACGGTCGTACCTATGAATGGAGCTACGAACCTCTTGATGCCGATGGCAATATCGTTGTTAAGAGCGACGCTTCTGAAGTTGACTGGGGTTAATCAGTCTAATCTAGGGAGACGGATTTATTCCGTCTCCCGTCTTTATAAAGTATAAAGGAAGAAGGAATCGAAATGGATAATGATGCTATGTTTAAAAGGGCGAAGGAATTGGTGTGCGAATACTTTAACAGTCATGCAGAGAAGACAGATAATTTCGCAATCACCGCAAAGGACGTATACATTGTGTGGTTTTCGAAGACATTACAGAATTGGAAAGCCTTACTGAGTACAGTTGTTCCTGACGGGATGTATTATGAGATTACTCACAATGGAGATAAACATGAAACTTATCTGGATGCATACAAGAAGTTTCAGAACGTATGTTATCCTGACTAAATAAATGTACCCTATGTGAGAAGCATAGGGCTTTTCTTTTTATACTAAAGGAGTTGAAGGATAGTGGCAACGAGGAAAAAGAGTTAGGCAGTACCTGATGCGGAACAGGCAGCAGTTGAGATGCCGTCGAGTGAACAGGAACATAAAGAACTTCCAGATCCGAAACAAAAGAAGAAAGAGATTCCTTCCGCAGAAATTGAGAAGAAGGAATTACCGAAGACAGGACATCCTGAGAATATGGTTCTGTTTGGCAATACTCCGATTGAGATATTCCCAACAAAGCTTGAGTACTTCAGGAATAAAACAGCGAACTTTTACCGTCTCCTTCAATTATACCCAGTAGGAGAAGTACTTGATCTGACAGCGGAACAGCTTGGGGATAAAGACGGAGATAAGGCAACCTTTGATTGGCTGATCGCTGTTACGGATAATGAGGAACTTGTTAAGGCAAACTACAATCTCATTAATCAGGATACAATCGATAAAATGGTTGATATTTTTGTCCGTGTTAATAAGATCAAAGAGAAGGAAGAAAAATTAAAAAACCTGATGGCCCCCAAAAATCCGGGGGCGAAATAACATTAGATAAAGCTGTCGCATTAATTGCGACATATCTAGGCGTGATTGACGAAGCTCAACTAAATAAGATGAGCTTTATCTTTTTTGAGGATATCTTGGAACAGCTTGGTCGGCGGTTAACCTACGAAGGGATTGTGAACTACGCAGGAAATAGTTTCTGCGAGAAGTCATGGGAAATGATTATGGAGAATAATCCTATGGAACTGATCAACGAAGGCGGACAGAAAATTAATTCCAAGAATAAAGGTTTATCTGATTTCTTCTCGCATCTCAGCGGAAAGAACATGAAGAAAGGTACTGGGGGAAAGTAAAAAATGGAAATTGAAAAAGTATTAGTCAGAAAAGAAATGATGCCAGAGGAAGAATGGGTTGAGATTGGAAAGCTTCCAGATGGTCAGAAGATTATGTGTAAAAAGCATATATCTTATGGAGATAAAGAAAGTCTTGCTCTTGGACTTGCTTCATTGACGGTCGTAAGAGATTATAAAAATGAAGCATGTTATATCAGCTATAAGAAGACATTGATAGAGACAACTCTTTTTGTAGCGTATTATACAAATCTTGAAGTTGAATCTGGAGATTCAAGCGAAGATGTCATGAATTTTATTTTCAATTATGTTGTATCTTCTGGAATTTATGATGCAATGATGGATGTGATCAAACCAGACTTAGAATTTGTGTACGAGATTTATTATAATACTTGTGATGTTATAACTACTTTATTTGATGGGGATTATAGTCTTAGCGGTAAGGTCAAGAAAACATTTTCTTCTATTTTAGACGGAGAAGATATGATAGATTCTATCGCTAAAACTGAAGAAGTCACAGGTAAAATTGAAGAATTGTTAAGAACTTATCAGGCAGCTCAGGTAGCCGATATTGAGAAAGGCGTTATCCCGATCAAAGACGGAGTTCTTAATATTGGCGGTAAGCAATTTGATTTACGAAAAAAGGAATTAGAAGAATGAACTAATTTAGCAGAAAGGATATGGAGGTGATTTGTTACATGGCACAGAACATTGATCTTGGTAGTGTAACACTTCAAATTGACGATGCGTAGAAACAACTGAGTAGTTTGTCTGGTGCAATCACACGAGCGGGTAGTGCGATGGATAACGTTAAACTCGCAGAGGGATTGCAGAGACAGGTTGATGGAGTCAAACATGTCCTTTCTGGATTAAACACTCAAATAACATCTATGATTTCAAATATCAATAGCACTCTTGGAACATTGGATGGAAGTGCTATTACGAAAAGTTTGACAAGCATAGAACAAAGTGTTAAAAGGATTTCTGATTCTTTAGGTGACTCTTTTTCTACGGCAATTAAAGATATTAATTCAGATGCTAAGGCTTTGGATTTCTCGTCTACGATAGGGCAATAGAGAACATTAAGTAATGCGTTCGCAATGACTTCGGAAGAAGCCAAGCAACAATCCAAATCATTAAAAAAGACTGGAGAATATAGCGGAGATTCATTTGGTCTTAAAGGCATAATTAACGATATTGAAAAAGTTAATGGTGCTATTCATACATTACAAACGAATTTACAGAATCTATCAACGCAAGAAGGATTTAATTTATTTAATGATCTTCATACTAATATAGACTATATTAAGGATAGTTTTAATGATTTAAATACAGTAGTAAATGAAGCACCAAAAGCTGTAAGTGCTTTTTCTGAGGCTGTTCAAGGGAAAGCTGGATCTGGTTCAAATGCGTTAACTCAATATGTCGGAGAAATAACAAAACTTTCTAATTCAATAAGAAGGTTGGTTACTGTTCCTCAAGTAGATGAGACGAATATTAGAGCAAACCTTCAAACAATTTTGGATGCTGTTGACGAATATGATACTCAATTGGCTGATATAGCTGAATCAGCGAAATCGTCTTTTAAAAAGATGACATCGGCAGAAGGCGTTGAGAAAATTACAGACGGCATGAAGAAGATGATGGGAGTCGTCAATGCCACAGAAGGGCAAAAAAAATATGCTCAGATTGCTGATGTTGTGAACGGACTTGCGCCGTTAAAGAATATTTCTGGTGACATTACAAAAGCAGCGAAAGGTATAAGCGATGCAATAACTAGTATCGGAGATAGTTTTAAACAATAGAATTTAGAATCCGTTACTGGCCCAAGAGGGTCGTTACAAAGCATTGCGTCATCTTTAGTGACGGTTAAAGATAAATTACTTGGTGTTAAAACGGAGGCTAAAGAAGCCGCTACAGCTGTTACTCAAGAAACCGCTAAGGCAAGCCAGGAAGCAGAGAAGGTTGCAGCCGCTGAAGAAAAGGCAACAACTGCTAAAAAGAAAACTAAGAAAGCTGCAGAAGAAGCCGTACAGAAAACAACTGCTTCAATAGACACAAAGCAGTTAGGACAGATTACTGGAGCATTAAGTAGTATTAATACGGCAATAACAAATATCTCTACTAATGGTCTTAAAATCGACGGATTCAAGGATTCGATTAGAGGTATCGCAGAAGAATTTGTAAATGCGAATGTAGCAGCCGGCTTATTTATTCGGACTATTAATAATGGCGTAGCTGTTAATACAAATGTTGCCAGTACAAGTGGGGCTTTCGGAAAGACGTTTGCTGGCATTACTCAAGACATCAAAGATGCTCAGAGTAATCTTGAAAGTATAATGGATAATACCTCCGATATGTTGGAAGGGAAGACAACTACAGGGACTCCCACTGGAGGAACGTTGCCCAAGATTACGATTGATACGAAGTCTGCGAAAGATGCACTTCAGGATCTGCAAGACAGTATTACTAAAATTGGGACAGCAGCCGGAGGTTTAAAAGGCACTATTGAAGGTAGCCTGAACGGTATAACATTAGAAAGTTTAAGTAAAAAGTTCGATGAAGTAATCACGAAAATAAATGAAGTCGTTACAAAAGTCGGAGAATTTGCGACTAAGTTATCCACGCCTTACAGCAGTAGTTCGTTTGATGGGTTGATTACTAAGCTTGGAGAAGTCGTTATAAAAGTAGACGAGGTAATGAAAAAGTTTGATGATTTATCAACCAAAGTATCTACGCCATAGCCTACAAATCTTTTTACTTCATTCAAGACCAATGCAGGAGAACTGACTTCTTCTTTTGAATCTGTCAAGAAATCAGTTGGAGAAGTCCAGACATTAGTTTCAACTCTTAGTGCTTCTTTATCTTCTATGGGGATTAAGAATGTTAAATCTTTATAGGGTGCAGCAAAAGGTGCTACATCTTCTGGCAACACTATTGAGAAACAAGAGGTTGGTCGGCTTTATAAGGAATACGAAGAATATCAGCAAAGGTATTTAGCTGTTGCAAAACAGATTCAGAATTTCCCTGAAAACACTCCGAAGCATTTAATTGATGATGCGGAGAAAGAAGTATCAGATCTATTAGATTTAATGAAGAAAGTTAAAGAGGGCGAGAGAGAATAGGATGGGAGCATAAAGACAAAAGGCTATTTGGACTATGATCCCAGTGCCCGTGATAAAGCTAGGGAAGCCCGCATAGAACGAAGAGATGTTTATAACGAGCTAGATCTGTCCCGTACAAGGGCTGAAATAAAAGCAACAAATGCGGCGTTTGATGAGGGTGTCGCTAGGGTTGAAGCATATTATAAGAAATATGAAGAATTAAGCAGAGAATTAGAAGACGTTGAAAAGAAACAAATAGGGTTAGACCAAAATTCTGAATATTGGAAAGAGTTAGAAGCAAAGAGACTTGACTAGCGAGATAAACGTCGAGACGAAAAGCTAAAGTGGGAAGGCGAAAATACAGCTTATAGAGATACTGGTAGAGAACAGTACTTGACTGGCCCTAATGGATTGGAAGCAGAAATAAACGCCGAAGTGAAACTTGCACAAGCTAAATATAATACCGCTGAAGCAGAGAAGGCTAAGAGTGCGGCAGAAGCTGAAGCCAAGCGGAACCAAAAGAAGCAGGATGCTGAGAACAACAGGAACAAGAAAAAAGCCGAAGCTATTGAAGCCAAGGAAGTAAAAGAAGTTACTGCTGAGATCGAGACGCTATATCAACGAATTAATGAATCTCAAGTAAAAATAAAAACGGGTTTACTTGATTCGGATGAGATAGATAATGAAATCAAAAAAATTAAAGCATTAAAAGATCAGATATCTGATGTGTGGGGTCGAGCATCATATGGAGCAAGACAAAAAGTAAATGATCCAGAGATAAAGCAAAATAGCGATCAAGATTATGTTAATCAGCTGTATTCACAAATGGAAAACATTTTGAAGATGAGAGAAAAAGCTCAGGCAGATTTCGATAAGACCGGCGATGCAACACAAGTCAATAAATTAGGCGTTGCGTTCGATAACTTGAATACGACAGTACATAGTCTTAGTGCGGCTTATAGAGACTTAGCGAAGGAACAAGACTTAGCATTCCAGAATTCTCAGATCACAAAGAGTCAGGACGAAGCTTCCGCTGCCTTAACTGAGATGATTCAGAAATACGGAGAGCTTCAAAAGTTATATGAGAAACGAGCAGAAGGGTCTTTAACTGGAGCGGAAAGAGTCCAGTTAGAGAATGCCGAGAAGAGAATTGAGCAGATCAAACAGGAACACAAGGAATTCGAGAAGCTTGAAGCCGTTAAGAAGGCAGCTGCTTCTGCGGATACCGCTCGTTCGTATTCTGAAATGGCTTTAAATAGAAAGAACTTCGCTAGTTCTTACGATGAACTTACCAAGGCGATTCAAAAATATAAAGCAGCTAAGGAATCTGGAGACACTGCGGAACAAGAGAGTGCCGAGGTAACAATTTCTAAATATAAGAATGCAATTAAAGAAGCAGAAAAGTACATGGGTCTACTGGATAAAGAGTCTGATACTTATAAAGAATTGGCTCAGAATGTAGGGAAAGTAAAGACAGCTATCGGAGAGTTAGGGTCGGAACAAAAAAAGAATGCTAACGAGAATGAGAAAGCAGACAATAGGTCGCTCGACAGATTAGCTCAACTCGCTAAGACTTATATTTAGATGCGGGGACTGCGTACTCTTTGGAAGAACGCTACTTCTTATGTCACGGAGTACTATGATGCTTTGAACGAAATCCGTGTGGTTACCGGGAAGAGTGAACAAGAATCTCTGGCTCTTGGCGAAAACTATCGTAGGCTTGCTAAGGAAATGAGTACGACTTCCCAGGAACTTGCCGAGTCCGCTGTTACTCTGTATCGTCAGGGCTTGAGCGATGAGCAAGTGAATGAGCGTCTGAAGTACACGACAATGTACTCGAAGACATCTGGTCTCGAAATGGGGACAGCTACTGAACTGATGACCGCTACGATAAATGCTTATTCCAGTTATGTCCGTGAGGTTGAAGAAGCCGGAGAGGTTACTACTAAGGTCGGTTATGATGCGGAAGAAGTTGCCAGTATGTTTACTGCTGTTGGTAACGCGGCTGCATCTAGTGGTGAAGAGATTGGTACTGCTGCCCAGAAGGTTGCAAGTGTTGCGGGTGAAGCCGGACTTTCTCTGGAATATCTTTCCGCATATATTGCAACTCTTTCTGAAAAGACTCGACTTGCTCCTGAGACAATCGGTACTGCTTTAAATACAATGATTGCTCGTCTCCGTCAGATTAAACAGAACGGATTCAACGAAGAAGACGAAACCAAGATTAACGACGTGGCTAAAGCCTTGCGGACGATTGGCGTATCTCTTATGGATACGGAAGGTAACTGGAGAGACCTCAACGATATCTTTGAAGATATCGGTAAGAGGTGGGATACCATGTCCGATAAACAGAAATCCTATATTTCCACAACGATGGCTGGTACTCGTCAGCAGAACTACTTCATCGCCTTGATGAATGATTTGGCTAAGGCAGACGAAGGTGCTTCCCGTGCGATGGAACTTTACAATATCGCCATGAATAGTTCTGGTTCTGTTGCGAAGAGCTACTCCACATATATGGAATCTGCAACGGCGGCTGCTGACAGATTTAAACAAGCCATGGAAAATGTGTATTCTACTTTATTAGACGCAAGTGCCATAAAAGGATTGCACGATTTCGGTACGGGAGTTGCGAATAGCTTTGCTCAAGCTACAAAAAGTGTGAGTGGATTTAATGTTATTATTCCTACTGCGGTTGGCGTAATACTTACATAGATTGCGGCATTTGCTTCCCTTAAAAAAGCATTGGCAGGAGCGAGCCTGGTTTCATGGATTACTTCTGCGAGTGTTGGATTTGGAACTAAAATTGGTTTGATTATTGCGGGTGTAACAGCCCTTATAGCCGTTATGTCTTTACTCGCCAATGTATTTGATCAAAAAGTTCCAACAATGGCGGAAAAATTTAGTGGACTGAAAGAGAGTATAGATAAAGTAAAACAGTCTGTTAAAGATATTGGAACAGCGCAGCAGGACATAGTCAAAGATAATACAAGCCTCAAAACATTAAGAGATGAGTATGCTGAGTTGTCAACGAAAGCCAATAAAACTAAAGAAGATAACGAAAGACTAAAGACTATCTTAGATGAACTATCCGCTCTTTCCCCTGGTGTAGCTTCTGCTCTGGAAGGAATAACCGATGTGTATTCCTATCAAGAGGGAGTTATTGATGCGGTCAATAAACAACTTGAGAGAAATATTGAGTTGTCTAAGGAAGTAGCCAAAACCAAAATACGAGAACAACTTCCTACTCTTGAAGAAACTTCGAATAAGATCAAGAATTTACAAAACGATATCAACAATCAGAGTAATAAAGTAAATGACTTTAATACAAAGTTCGCTACAGATAAAGGTTACACAGTAGCCAATGCTAATGGAACTTATATATACTCTAAAGCAGGCAAGGATTTTTCTATAACTGAATTCTTGCAACAATTATTAATTAATGCGGCTAAAAACGGTGATCTTACTGGAAACAATGGACAAGATTTTGCAGACCAGTTCTTCCAATACGGCATTGCCAATAAACATGGACGGGCGTTTAATCTAGAAATCAGTAAACGTCAAGCCAAGGATTATGCGGGTATGTCTGATCAAGAGGTCTGGGATGAACTCAGCAAGACGGATTCGTTCACTGAGTTTGTTAGTGCCGCTGCTGAGATGGTGTCTACTCT
>Ga0326511_10002639_pt1 | contig 14507 bp, 9 predicted proteins | sample 0_2496_0518_D_FD_203701 | JGI IMG/M metagenome (GOLD analysis project Ga0326511, IMG submission 203701) | Bovine rumen microbial communities from UC Davis, California, United States - 0_2496_0518 | ecosystem: Host-associated > Mammals > Digestive system > Stomach > Rumen | place: USA: California... | reverse complement strand
CAATAAAAGGATGAAGTTAAACAAATAATTTAAAGAAAGTGTTCATATAAGAAAAGAGGCGTGTGACAATCGTAGAAACAGTAACCCCTTTCAGGAACCTGCAAAGAACCTTCCATAGAAACTGAAACCACCAAAGCCCACGCCCCCATAAGGGGGAGTGAGCGGCAGCCTTCTTGCTCTATGGAATCCTTTTGTTTACTTGCAGGTATTTGAAAGAGGTTTCTAAGAAACTGTCGGGCTCTCTTTTCTTATATGAACCGCTGTTCGAGGGTGCAAAGGTAATCAAAAGCCTCGACACTCCCAAACAAACGGCTGAAAATATTACGGACTCATGGCATTATCCTTGAATAATAGTGCCTTTTATTTGAGTCTGAACTTTATTTTCGTACTTATGTTGGCTGAAGAATTTCCGACTAAAGCGGTGAAGTCTCCTGGTTCGGCAACCCATGCATGCTTGTAGTCATCGTAAAAATTAAGGGCGGTGCGGTCTATGGTCATACTGACGGATTTGGTCTCGCCAGGATTCAGGAAGACCTTAGCGAAGCCTTTGAGTTCCTTGACCGGACGGGGAAGGGAAGACTTCTCATCGCGGATGTAGAGTTGGACAACCTCTGCTCCGGCCGTTGCTCCACTGTTCGTTACATCCACAGTGAATGTCAACGAATCATCATTGGTAAGTTCCGTCTTATTAGCCCGGAGGTTTGCTATCTGGAATGTGGTATAACTCAATCCATGACCAAAGGGGAAGAGCGGCTTGATACGGTTCTGTTCTGCCCAGCGGTAGCCAACGAAGATGCCCTCGTTGTAACGCTCATCGTAGATCTCGACGGTGTCACGCCGTGTGCTCGGGTATTCGCCTAACTGATGGGCACCCACATCCTGCAGACGGACTGGGAAGGTAAAGGGCAAGTGTCCCGAAGGATTTACGTCGCCACTAAGTACATCGGCCAAAGCGGTGCCGGCTTCACTGCCGAGATACCAGTCCTGAACAATGGCAGGCACTTTCTTCACCCACGGCATGGCAACGGCATTGCCAGATATGTTCACGACAATCAGGTTTGCATTGGCTGCGGCAAGTGCCTCAATAACTTTATCCTGACCGTAGGGGAGATCCAGGCTCTCGCGGTCAAACTCCTCGGTATCTTGATGTGGACTCTTGTTGAGTCCGCCGATGAAGATGACATAGTCGGCAGTCTTTGCCAGTGCTACCGCATCGTCAATAAGTTGCTGCTCACTGCGGCTGTCGCGCAAGTCCTGACCAGTGACTACACCATTATACTCCCCAGTGACATCGCCGACATAGCCGCGCTCATAGACCACCTCTGCAACATCACGAAAACGGTCACGGATACCATCGAGGGGAGAGGTCTCGTGCTGTGCTTTCAAAGAAGAACTGCCACCGCCAACCGTCATCATCTTGACAGCATTTTCACCAATCACTGCAATGCGACGGGCATTCTTGATGGGCAGGACATTTTTGTCGTTCTTCAACAATACGATGCCCTCTGCGCCTATCTGGCGGGCTGCGGCAAAGTGCTCGGGCGAAACCAGTGACCCGTAAGGCCGCTGACGATTCATCGCCGTGCGGAACTCCAGCCGCAGGATGCGACGCACCTTGTCATCGAGTTCCCTCGTCCCAATCTTGCCTTCCTTGATCAGTTTCAGGTATGGCTGGGCAAGGAAATATTTGTCGTAGGCCATCGCCTCACCAGAAGACAGGCCATTGGTCATTGAGCCATACTCCATATCCAGTCCGTTAGTAATGGACTGCCTGGTGTTATGAGTGCCACCCCAGTCGCTGATGACTACGCCGTCGAATTGCCAGTCACGTTTCAGAATGTCGTTGAGTAAATACTGATTGTGGCAGCACTGCTGGTCTTTATATAGGTTATACGATCCCATAATAGCCCAAGCCCCACCCTGCTGGATGGCTGACTTAAAGGCAGGCAGATAGATTTCGTGCAAAGCACGGTCGTCCACGATGACGTTGGTCGTAAAGCGGTTAGTCTCCTGATTGTTCAGTGCGAAATGCTTCACGCAGGCAGCGACACCATTTTGCTGAACGCCCTGAATATAGGGCACACACATACGCCCCGACAGATAGGGGTCTTCACCCATGTACTCGAAGTTGCGCCCGTTCAGTGGGCTGCGATAGATGTTCACGCCAGGCCCTAGCAGGACATGCTTTCCACGGTAGCGGGCTTCCTCGCCGATACTTTTTCCATAGAGCAAAGCCATGTCGGGATTCCACGTCGCAGCCAGACAAGTCAGTGCGGGAAAAGCGGTGCAGGAGTCGTTGGTCCATCCGGCCTGATCCCATTCGTCCCACTTCACTTCAGGACGAATGCCGTGAGGCCCGTCTGTCATCCATAATTCAGGGATGCCTAAGCGTTGTACACCAGGGGAAGAGAACTTGGATTGTGCGTGAATCATTGCTATCTTCTCCTCGGTTGTCATCCGGCACAAGGCATCTTCTATGCGCTGCTCTATGGGTTTTGTATCATCAAGATATATAGGCAGTTGCGCTTGGGCACACATAGATTGTATCAATATAACAGTAAGAATAAGAGTCTTTTTCATTTTGCTTGGATAGTTTGGGTTCCTGATATAAGTTCATACGATTTTCCCTGCCAGATGAACTGGCCGGTAGTTCCGTCTGGGATGGTGATGATGGCGGTCAAACGATTATTTTTACGCTGGTAGTTAACGGATATGTCACCATCTGGATGGGGTACGGAGCCTGATGCTACTGACAGACTTCCCAATGAAGGGGCAATCTCTATTTGCCTGAAACCTGGAGCAATACTTCGAATTCCTATTATTGTACGGAAGAACTCAACATTGGGACTGGCGCCCCAGGCATGACAATCAGAGCGTGACGGCTCTGGACTTTCTGCCCAGGTGGTCAGGCCAAGTTGCATCTGACGCTCCCATATCTCAAGGCTATTGAGCAGTTCGTCACCTAATCCTGCTTTTGCCATCGCCTGATTCAAATAGTAGCGATAATAGACAGTGCATTGTGCCAGAGTGCTGTCTTGGATGATGGTCTGGAAGAGTCGCCTGGCATCCTCTCCGTTGATGAGTCCTGTCAGGATGGCAAGTGTGTTGACGTGCTGTGAGAATGTATCATGATCTTTTGTGTCGGCAAACATCCCTTTGCCGTCTACCCAATATTTCTCTTTAGCTGTATTGACAATCTTGCTGGCCACATCACGGTAGTGTGCTGCAATGGCAGGGATGCCAAGTGCTTCCTCAACGGCAGCAATCTCCTGTAAGGCTTTCAGTAGTTCAAAGTCCTGAAATGCCGAGTGTCCGGTCTTGTCTTTTCGTGGTTCTCCTTGCACAAACTCCTGCGCCCAGTCGGCAAAGTTCCAATAGGGTGTCTTTCCAAGGCTACCGTCCTCCATCAGCCACTGTTCATACCAGGCGATGATGCTACGAGTGGCTGATAGCAAGGTGCGCACGTATTCCTCGTCGCCGCGCATCATCCAGTAGTCGTAGGCGATGCCTATCCAACTGAGTGCGTAAGGCGGGATGAACTGTGGCGATGCTGTTGGATATCTGCTCATGGTGATGCCATCAGGCGAAATGGACTGCCGCCCTAACTCCAAGGCACGCTTCACCATACAGGTGTCGCGAGTATTGTAGAGCGTGATCATTGCCTGAATGCGTGTGTCGCCGAAATATTGCATCTGCTCGTAATAGGGACAGTCCATGTAGGTCTCGTTAGCACAGAGGCGAGCCGTGCGCCAACCAATGTCAAGTATGTCCTGGAGATCCTGCCGACCTGCTGCAGAGAACTTGCTTTCACGTACAAAGGGGTATAGTGAGGTTGTACCGAAGATGTCGTCGATAAGCAGTGGCTCGTCTTGTGTTTCTACAACAACCTCTACATAACGCCATGTGCGCCACCAGAGCGACGTGAAGTTGCGGTTGGCACCACCGTCGGCAATGATGCTGTCACGATAGCCATGAAAGTCCTTGCCGACAGTCTCGTTGCGATTACCCTTTGATTCCTTCCTATGCTCATAGAGCGACTCAGCATAACCTATGGTGATGCTGGCTCCACGCCCCCGGCTGTACTGAATGTTCAGATAGCCCGTGGCTAATTCCCGATTATCCAGTAACCATCTTTTTTTTGTATGGGCGGGAACCTTCAGGCTGGTGTTGCCAGCAAAGCGCACCTGACGCATCTCCATCGGAGGAATTGGCGTGGGGACAAGGAGGCGGCCTGTATAGTCACGTGTACCTTTAGCGGCACCATGACTACCGAAGTTGGCCGTCACCCATTGGCTATCATCATAGTCTGTTTGCTCCCATCCCCATGGATATTGCGAACCATCAATGACCTCGCCTGGGCCAGCCACATAATAGCCAACGGGGTCGCCATTCATGCAGGGCGAGTAGGCCCTGTCAACCATGCAAAGCCATGAGCCATCCGTGTTGACCATTCCCTCTGCCTCGGTATCGCCTTGCACTATCAGTTCCGTCTTGCCATAACTGACTTGTGCGGCAGGGCGCTGATCGGCATAGTTCCACACTACTGCCGCCAGCGCGTTTTTACCCTGGTGAAGATATTTGGCAATATCCACTGTCTCAAAGTTCCAGTTGTAGACATCGCAGCGGGCGGGGCCAAGTGATACCAACTGACCATTGACGAACAACTTGTAACGATTGTCGGCAGAAACGTGAATGACGAAACGTCTGGGTACCTGATCGAGAGAGAACGTCTTTCGGAAATGGCTCACCTCATATTGCCCATTCGAGGCTGGCGTGCAAATCCAGAATGCAGGCCAATAGTAGGACAGCAAGTCAGGATTGATTAACGACTGGCGATAACCCTGCTGATAGGTCTGAGCAGAGAGGCTGAGCGCCATGAGCAGTTGTACAAGTAATATCAAGTGTCTCATCATTCACGTCTCTTATCTATTTAACTTCTACATTCAGCCGTAACGAATGAATATACCCTTCGTTCACCTGGCAGTTCTTCAGTTTCATCTGTTCTACGAACTGGTCGAGCACCACGCGCATAGAATCCTGATTGGGGCGGGCGCGATAAATGTCGAAGTAACTGACGCGCGGATTGGCTGCGAACTCCTTCACCTTCTCCCAGCCTTGAGGTGCAACGATGGAGGCAAAACATTCTCCGCCCACTTTCTTGTAGGGCCAGAATGTATAGCCAATGTTTACTTCTTCCATCAACTTACACATAGACTCCTGCCAATCCTCTGGATTGTGACCGATCTCGCCCATATACATCGGCAGGTTCACGCTGTCCTTGAAAGCTATGAAGTCTTTGATGTTTTCGCGCGGCTGACCATCGTACTTATGACAGGTGTACATCAGTTTATCATCGAACTTGGTATCCTTGAACACCGAGAAGTTCAGATTCCACTGGGGTGCGCCGAGAATGATGATGTGGTTCTTGTCCACCTCGCGGATAGCGGCTGTTGCCCTTTTGTAGAGAGGTTCAATCAGTTTGTTGAGTTCCTCATGTTCAGGCCAGTAGTTGGCAATGGCTTCATTGAGCAGTTCATAGCCAAGTATCTGGGGTTCGTTAGCATAGTGGGCGGCTATCTTCTTCCAGATATCGCAGAACAAGTCCTGATCCTCCTGCTCCACGAAGAGCCAGGGGTAGCCGTAACTGTCATCAATGTTGTAGCCAGTCTGTCCGCCAGGCGCATCGTGCATGTCGAGAATCAGATAGAGTCCGGCCTCACGGCACCATTCTACAAGCGTGTCAATGCGCTCAAAACCGTCGCCACCACAAGTGATGCCCATATAGTCCTCATCGGTAAACGAGCGATAGTTGAAAGGCATACGCACGGTATTTGCTCCCTGTTGGGCGATAAAGAGAATGTCTTCCTTTGTAATATAGTTATCCTTGAAGGCTTTCCAAAACTTGGCAGCAGCGGTAGGGCCTACCAATTCGCAAAGCATGCGGTTGATGCGGGTGGCAGAATTGGTCTCCCCGAAGTCAAACATATAGCCCTCGGGATTCATCCAATTGCTCAGGTTCGTGCCCTTGATGAATAGTCGCTCGCCATTGGGCTTCAGCAGGTTTTGACCTTTGATGGTGACAAACCCACCCTCGGCGGGTTTGTCACTCGAAGCGTTGCCACACGAGGCAACCAAATAACTACTAACTAATGTAAATATGATGAACCAAAACTTTTTCATACGGTCTTATTTCTGAATCTGGTAAATAAAGTTCACAGGGCCAGGATTGCCATCGCCATCCATAGTGGTTGCGCCATAGCAGGTAACGATGATCTGCGTGTCGGTATCTTCGACTGTTATCTCGCCGCCTTTGACCATATAGGTGTTGCCGTTGGTATAGAGCACTGTGCCACCAGAGGCATCGCCCCATACCCAACCATTGTTCATTACGCCAGCCTCGGCACGATTCTCGGCAACGGTATAGATACCGCTCAGGTTGGTCTCATTGTCGGAGTAGATGTCGAACAGTGCTATTCTTGTATCACCATCCATCACGGTCAGCAGATGTTCGAAGCATCCTTCAACGGGACCCCAGTTGCCATTGGCATCAGCACCATAGAGTGGAGATGTCTCGATAATGGCTGTTCCGAAAATTGGATCTACCACGATGGCATCCGGCTCGTACTCCAGCACCCCCTCTGCATCGAACTTGACAATGTTGTTATCGGCAGTCCACACCGTACCGCTAACCTCATAGTTCAGATTGTCTTCGCTGATGACAAGCACATTACCACGGGTAATCTTGCTACCATTCACAGTAGAACGGTCAGTGATATAGGTGTTCACCGTTGAAGCACCGTTGGCATTGGGTGAGAAGGTGGCCGACTGGAGGTAATACTCACTACCTATCAGTTCGAGCGTGATGTTGTCACTGCCACCTGTCAGCCTGATGGTGAAGTGGCGCAATCCAGCCTCATCGGAAGTCTTGTCAACATGGATGACATTGTTGACACTTGAAATGGTTGGTGCCTGATAGATGCCCTCTAACGGATCGAGTTCGTCATTGCTGCACGAGGTCAGACTCATCAGGCCTGCTGTCATCATTGACAGAAGGAAATATATCTTTTTCATTGTCGTTTCTATTTTATTGATGTAATTAATCTGAATTATTCCCAACCTGGATTCTGGCTGATGGATGGATTCTGACTGACCTCCTTGAACGGATAGGGCAGATGCTGATGACGGGTCTTAAAGCCATACTTGCCCTCAGTGTTAGCACTGCGATATGATACACTGCCATTGGTAGCCATCATTGGGTACTGGCTGCCCTGGTTGGCCAGCATGGTCAATGCACCAGTTCCGTCATTATCATCATCCCAGCGCAGCAGGTCCTGATAGCGTACACACTCACCGAAGAGTTCCAGGCGCTTCTCGGTTTTCACATCGGCCAGTGTGTAACTATCCTTCGTGGTTACACGGGCACGCTGTCTGATTTTGTCCATATATTCCTTCACCTTGGCATTGTTGCCTGTGCGGGCGTATGCTTCGGCAGCACACAGCAGCACCTCGGCATAGCGCATCCAACGCTGATTGTTGTTGCAGCATCCCCAGTCGAGTGCATCCTTAGCTTCATAGCGAAGTTTCCAGTCGAAGTAGCCCTCAGTATAGAGGCTGGCATTCACTGCCACACCGTCAGCCGTCATCTGCTCAAAGGTCTTGATGCTCTGGTTCAGACGATAACCATCTACTCCTTCTTCTGCTACAAAGGCTTCATAGAGTGACTTGCGGGGCGGGCAATAGCCGTAACCCACATTATAGAGACCGTATGCAGAGGGAACGCTGATGAAATTGTCCATTCGCCAGTTAAGCATCACCATGTAGAATCGGCTGTTGTCCCAGATGTTGTCGAGGTCAACAATACGGTTGCTCTCAAAGAGACTCTCCACACCATTCTCATTGTCAGAGGTAAGGATCTTATTGTATTCTCCCTGATAGAGGTCGTAAAGGCCAGAACCAATCACCTTCTCAAAAGCCTGGGCGGCTTGGTCGTATTTCTTCTGCCAGAGGTATGCCTTGCCTAACAGGGCATAGGCATATTCACGAGTGACACGGTAGTTGCTGTCATCGTTGAGACTGCTCTTCGAGGTGAGATGTCCCGACTCGATGGCCTCCGTCAGGTCACGCTCTACCAGACCCCAGAGTTCTTCGTCAGTGCCGTTTGTACGTTCGTACTCCGACGGGTCGAGCGGATGATCTACCACTGGCGGATTGCCCCAGAGTGAAATCAGTTCAAAGTAACTCCAGGCACGGAATACCTTGGCCTCAGCAATCATCTGCTGCTTAACGGGTGAGTCGGGCTGAACGTATGCCAACACCACGTTTGCCTTGTAGATAATCTGATAATAAGAAGTGAAGAGCTCCTCGATATACGAGTTGTTGGTATCGAAGGTGAACTCGTTCATCGCCTCCAGGTCGGGGTTGTCGTTACGACCACCACCGCCTGCCCAGAAATCATCGCTGAAAAGATTCTTCAGCAGGGTGTAGAAGAACTCGATGTCGCGATGCTGGAAATAGATGGCAGCCACGGCACTCTCTGCCTCCTGGTCTGTTTGATAGTAGGTATCGAAGTTCATCGAGCCATGCTTCTCAATATCCAGTTGATCTTCACAGGCGCATAGACCTACCACTATCAGGACAGCGCAAAAGAACTTATATATTGTAGTTTTCATTGTGATACAGTTTTTAGAATGTTACGTTAAGACCAAATACAACTTTCTTAGAGGTAGGATAGGAACCCATGTCGATGGTAGTAGTCTCAGGGTCAAAGCCTACATAACTGGAGAATGTGAAGAAATCTTCAAGAGACACGTATGCTCGCACGTTATCCATCAGCACATATTTCGCAGCCTTCTTGGGCAAGGTATAGCCTAACTGAATCTGCTTGATTTTGAAATAGGAACCATCGAACACGTTGGCCGACGATACGGCATACTTTGACATCTCGTTGGCTGCAGCACGCGGGTTATGGCCGTTAGGATTAGAGGCGCTCCAGCGGTCTTCGGTAAAATGGATCAGTTTGTTAATGGCATAGTCCTCACGGTTCAAGCAACTGAAGATGTCGTTGCCCTGTGAACCGGAGCCGAACACAATGGCATCAAAGCCTTTATATGAGGCCGTGAGGGTAATACCATAAGTGAAGTCGGGAATGCTCTTACCGATATAAGTCTTGTCATTGTCGCCGATAGAACCATTGCCATCGCGGTCGGCAAATGTGGGGTCACCAGTATTCTTGTCAACGCCAGTGTATTCATAGCCGTAGAAATACCAGGCGGGCTGACCTATTTCGAACTTAGTGATGGTGGCATAGCCAGGGAAACTGGTGCCGTTGATACCCTCAGTCAACGAGGGGTGCAGATAGGTCACTTTGTTCTTCAGAGTGGCCAGATTGGCGCGAATGCCGTATCTGAAGTCACCGATGTTGTCTTGCCATCCCAGTTCGAACTCAAATCCGGAGTTCTCGATGTTACCGGCATTGATGGGCGATGCTGTGTTACCAACGACGGTAGACGGCGTAATGCCCGATACAATCAGGTCCTTTGTCTTCTTCTTGAAGTAGTCCACCGAGAATGTCAGGCGGTTACGCAGGAAACGGGCATCTACACCGAGATCTATCTGCTCAGAAGTTTCCCACTTCAGTTCCTCATTACCTGTAGAGGTGGGGGCATTACCAATGGTATAACTGCGGTCGTTGCTGAAAGGATAATTACCAACCGAAGCGATGGATGATAGATAAGCATAATCACCCAACGATGCGGTAGAACCGTTCTGTCCCCAACTGGCACGCAACTTCAGGTGGGTCAGCCAACTGGCTGTGCCCTGCATAAATTTCTCTTCAGAGATGACCCAACCACCAGATACTGCAGGGAAATAGCCCCAACGCTTTGGCTTCGGGAGCACTGAAAGGTCTGCTGCATCAGCACGGAGCGAGAACTGAGCATAGTACTTGTCGGCATAGTTCCAGGAAGCACGGCCAAAGTAAGAGTTCTTTCTGGTGAAGATAGCCTCGCCGCCACTCAGTTCCTTGATAGCATTACCTGTGGCATAGGCGAAGTACCAGTAGAGAGGGTTGTCCTGCTGGAAACCGAGGTCACCGTCGGTTCCGCGATAACTGCCGTCGAGGCCAAATGTGCGTGACTCGCTGAAGGAAGTACCCAGCATCACGTTGACGTTATGCTGTCCGAAGTCTCGGGTGTAGTTGATGAAGTTCTCCCACTGGTAGGATGCGGGCGAGCCATTGCTGCCAGACACCTTGACAAAGTTCTGGAAAGCCTGGGCATTGGCATAATAGTCGAAATCTACACCGTAGGTCTCATAACTTGTCAGGGCATAGCCCAGACGTGAGGTGATAACCAAGCCCTCTGTCGGAGTCAGGTTCAGGTAGGCCATACCATTGATGCCATGACCGCGACGCTGGTTGATGCCCTTGTCTCGCAGCAATAATGGGTTCAGGTTGTCGCTGGAACTGAATGATGATATTCCATAGTAGTTACCATTTCTATCGCCAAGCAGTTCACCATTGCGCCCGGCCTGATAGCCTCGCAAAATGGTCTTCATGTTCTGGGGCAGTTCGTCGGCACCGTAAAGGGGGCGAGTCAGAGGGTCAAGTTGGAGAACGCCGAGGAACATATTGCCGTAGATGCCACTATTGTTGTACTCACTAACGAAACTGGCCTTATAATATTCTATCTGAGTGTTGACACCAACCTCTATCCAATCTTTCACCTTATAGTTGGCATTGATCATACCAGTGAAACGCTGGTACTTATCCTTATTGCCTTTCACGATACCATCGTCGCTAAGATATGAGCCGGATACGTAGAAACTACCACGTTCGCCAGCACCTGAGAATGTGATATTGTGACGCTGCATCATGGAATTTTCAAAAGCCACGTCGTTCCAGTCGGTGTTGGTCTTGAAGTCCCAGTTACGATAGACATCCTCCATGCTGAAGTTTCCTTTTTCAGTATAATAGTCGATATACTGTTCAGAGTTCATTACCTTCGGTGTCTTCGCTACGCTCTGGCTGGCCAACTGAAGGTTATAAGTGATGGTACCCTTGCCCTTACCCTTCTTGGTGGTGACAAGGATGACACCATTACCGGCCTGCGCGCCATAGATGGCTGCCGAGGCAGCATCTTTCAGGACCTCAATAGACTCAATGTCATTAGGGTCGATGCCATTGATGTCGGAAGCAATGCGACCATCAACAACGTAGAGAGGAGGGCAATCGCCATTGCTGCCGATACCACGGATGCGCACTGTGGATGAGGAACCAGGGGCAGCACCACTTGAGGAGATATTCACGCCTGCGGTCTTACCTTGCAGGGCCTGTAAGGCATTTGAGGCCGTGCGGTTCTCCAAATCTTCAGATTTTACCGAAGCGATAGCACCAGTCACGGAACTCTTCTTTTGTACACCATAACCTACGACCACCACCTCATCAAGCACCTGCTTATCCTCTTGCAAAGTGATATTCATCGAAGCCTTGGCATCCTGTTCTACAGTCTGGTATCCAATGTAGGAGAATTGAAGTTTAGAGTCGGAATCGACAGTAATGGTAAAATTACCATCGAAGTCGGTAATCACACCGTTGCTGGTGCCCTTCTCTATCACGCTGGCACCAATTACGGCCTCACCCGTCGGGTCTGTCACACGCCCCATCACCTTGCGCTTGGCATTCTGTGCGGGGGCTTTAGCGGTCGTCTTCGAGACGACGATATTCTTGTTCTTAATCTCATACTTCACGTCTTGCCCGCTGAGTATCTGCTCGATGGCCTGATTCAGGGTTGCAGCATCTACATTGATAGTCTTGTCGATATTCAGGTCGCTGCCCTCATAGACGAATGAATAGCCACTCTTCTGATGGAGTTCTGTCATGGCCTTCTTGACCGTGACATTGTTCAGTTTCAATTGCAATGCCTGAGCCATGGCCGAGAGGCTGATGGTCAGTGCCATTACCATTGTCATTAGTTTCTTCTTACTCATTAGATAGTTAAATTAATGTTATAAAACTTTGATTAATTGCGTATCTGAAGAATACTTTGTAACTTTGCAGTCTCTTCAGACACTTCTCGCGATGTGTTGACCAGAGAATCCTCAGACCGATAGACCTGCCCGTCCATCGGTCTTTTCTGTTCTCTTGTTAGTCCCTAAGTGATTACTGCTCTGATAGTCTCCATTGTTTTTTAGTTACTTTTTAAGTTATTAATATAATGTGATTTCTCTGCCTTCTGCTTTATAGTGTATCTTGCCAGTTGCGGAAAGGGCATCAAGCACTTCCGTCAGGCTCTGCTCTTGTCGTACGAAGTCGCCGTAGAATCGGAGGGTCAGCAGGCTCCTGTCGGCTATGGTAATCTTCACGTTATAACTGCGCTCCAAATCCTTAATGATGTCTTTAAGTGGCTCCCCATCAAAAATCAAGTTGCCGTTTGTCCATTGTATTGTATTGCTGACAGCATAGTCTTCCACACTGATTTCCCCAGACTGCTTGTTCATAACTGCCCTCTGGTTGGGTTTCAGATAGATCGTCTCCTTGCCAAGGTGGACTAAGTCGTCAAGTGCGACCTTGCCCTCTGCCAATGATACAGTTGCCTCCGCGTCAGCGGGGTAGTCACGGAAATTAAATTTTGTGCCGAGCACGCTTACCTGTAAGTTCTTTGAACTGACGCGGAAGGGCAACTGTTCATTGTGGGCTACTTCGAAATAGCCCTCTCCAACTAACATAACTAACCTATTAACTAAACTAAAACCTTGTGTGTATGAAATCTTCGATCCTGCATTCAGCCAGACCTTGGTGCCGTCTGGCAATGTCATCTGGGTGCGTGAGCCTTGCGGGGCTTCCACTACAATGTCGCCAAAGGCTGATTCCATCTTGTGTTGCCCGCCTTTGAACGAGAAATAGGAAATGACCGCCATCAGAGCCACGGTTGCTGCATACGACAGCCAGCGCAGGTTACGCCTTGGCCTGGAGGTATGGGTTGCTGCCACCCGCTCCTGGAAGCGGGCGAAGGCTGCTTCCTTGTCGAATCTGCTCAACTGCTGTTCATCTACTGCCGAGAACCAGATCTCCTGTTCGTTGTGTCCGTAATTGTCACTCATATTATGCTCTTGTTATTAGTTTGACGATAAAAAAAGTCCAGAGGGTAGTCTGAACTTCATTTTTTTTGAGAAATTATTGCATTTGCTCAAAAAACAGGGTGATGGCAACAGCCAGATACTTGCTCAGGTCTTCGTGAAGCAGGGCAAGTGCTCGCTTGATGTGATACTTGACTGTGTTCACGGATATGCCGAGTTCGTCGGCAATCTCGCTGTACTTCTTTTCCTCAAAGCGACTCAGACGGAACACACGGCGGCAATCCTCCGGCAGCCGGGCGATGGCCTTCATAATCTCGCCCTCCAATTCTTTTTCAAGCAGCCGTCCTAATGGGTAGTCATCACCTTTTATATAATTAAGCACGGGGAAGTCCTGAAGACCGGGCGATGACAAGGGCATCTCGTGCTGGTTCTGCTGAGACTTCAGATAGTCCAGACAGCGATTTCTCACACTGGTCATCAGATAACTGCGCAGGCTCGTAGTGATTTCAATACTCTCCCGGACTTCCCATAGGTGGAAGATGACATCGCCTACGATGGTCTCCGCCAGGAAGTCATCTTTCACGTATTGCGAGGCAAAATGGCACAGAATCTGATAATGCTGGTCATACAGGAACTTGTATGCCCGCTCATAGCCTGCTTTCAACTGCTCGATAATCAGTTGCTCTGTCTGTTCCATCTGCCATAAGTCGCTTGTGTAGGTGCAAAGGTAATCAAACTTTCTGAAACTGCCAAATGGCGAGGGAAATAAATGCAAAATAATGCATTCGCTTCTCCAGAATTTGGTTATATCGAAAGAATTCACTACCTTTGCACCATCAAACATTGTCTAACGTTTAAATTTGAGATTATGAACAACATGGAATTGCAGGACAACAAGGGTGAGATTGTAATGTATCAGCCGGATGAGACTATCAGGCTGGAAGTACGAGTGCAGCGGCGAGACTGCCTATGCTATGCTTGTAGACCCAGTAAAGGCACGTGAACATTATGAGTGTGTGCTTGAGAAATATAAGGATAATGTACGCGAATACGCGATGGCCTGCTATGCATTGGCAGGTAATAAGAATACTTCAGACATCGCAGGTCTGCTCTTCCTCTCCACCCAAACTATCTACAACTGTCGTTCCGTCACCAAGAACAAGGCAATCAATAAGGATACCTTTGAAGACGATGTGCTGAAATTGTGTACAGTGATCGGTCTAAAATATTGACAAATGTTGACGTTTCATTGAAATTTCAGTCGGACCAGCGGTGGTCTTTGGGGAAGGGTTGTCCGCCCCAGGCTTTGACTTGTGTCCAGGGTTGCGGGGCATCGGTCCAGAAAGGATGGTTGGCAGGCAGGCCGAGGGGCATGAAGGCCAGCGAGGTCATGTAGAGCGAACCGTTGTTGGTGTACCAGTCGGCGGTCTCGG
>Ga0326511_10002638_pt1 | contig 14511 bp, 4 predicted proteins | sample 0_2496_0518_D_FD_203701 | JGI IMG/M metagenome (GOLD analysis project Ga0326511, IMG submission 203701) | Bovine rumen microbial communities from UC Davis, California, United States - 0_2496_0518 | ecosystem: Host-associated > Mammals > Digestive system > Stomach > Rumen | place: USA: California... | reverse complement strand
AGAGGGTATAGTTAAAGGTATTGAACATCTTCACGTTGCCGCCCTCGTCGTCGAGACTGCTGCCGTCGATGCCGTTGCGCGTGGTGGTGAAGATGATGTAAGCGTCCTGCTCGCTGATGCCCAGGTCACCGACGGTGGCGCTGATGCCTGCCCAGCTGAGCAGACGGCTGTTAGAGAAGCCGGCGCAGACGCGGTTGAACTCCGAGAAGCGGTCGTTGTTCTTCAGGGTCTTGCTGACGCTGTTCGTCGGGGCGGCAATGATGTGGTCGATGCGGAAGGCGGTACCGTTCTTCTCGGGGTACACCTTCGTGATGGTCGACGGCTCCATGCCGTTGTCTATCTGGCGGCCGCTAAGCACCTGCGAGCCCTCGCCGATGCCCGTGAGCTTCACGGCGCCGCCATGCTTCGTCTTGTAATACTTGTTGGTGCCTAGCACCTCGCCGTCCTCGAGCACCACAGTGTGGTAGTTCATGATGTCGATCATCTGCGACGTCCAGCTAGCCACGTCGACGTTGGCACCGTTGTTCAGCGCCTGCCCCACCTCGTTGGTCTCGGGGTTGTATGCATAGGCGATGCAGCGCACGGGCTGCGTCGGGTACTTCGCATCGTAGTAGAACTTCAGCACGCGCGGCTGCTCATGCTTCAGGTAGACGGGGTCCACGTAGTATGCCTCGAAGGCAGCATCGTCAGGGATGAAGTAGGCGTAGTTGGCACGCATAGCCATGAGGTAGTAGTGGAACGACACACGCATCTTGCTGTCGTCCTGCACCGCCCAGTTCATCACCTGCATATCGGGATAGACCGACGAGGGCGCCATGACGCTCTGGAACTCGTCGGGGGCAATCATCTCGGTCATCTTGTAGATGACGCCGTTGTTGGCGAAGCGGATGTCGTACTTGCCGTCGGCCTTGCGGCTGAGGATGTCGGTAGAGATGCCCTTGTACTCGCTGGCATCGCTGAGGATGGTCGGGAACTTGCTGGGCACGGTAGCCACGAACGACTCGCTCATCAGGTTGTTCATGAACTTCGTCAGGATGTCGGGACGCTTCGCACGCAGCGAGTCGAGGTTCTCGGCCAGATGGGCCTCGTTGTTCTCCGAGCCGGTGTACTTGCCGTAAAGGTCAATCAGGTAGGCACCGTCGCCGCCCTCGCAGAAGAAGTCGGTGAAGGCCTTGTCCGTGGGAACGAACATGGCGGCGATGTCGGCTATCGAGAGGTCGAGGTCGCTCATGCCCTGGTCGTGGCTATACTGGTTCCAGCCCGGGTCGAAGGCCAGCAGGCCGCTGACGACGTTGCCGTCGGGGTCCACGTTCAGACGGTGTGTAGCCTGGTTGTTCAGGTAGCGCACCTCGTAGATCATGTCGATCGTCGGCTGACCATTCTCCTCGGCCCATGCGTTATAGGCATCGGTGAGCGACTGGTTCTTATAGGGTGCGCAGTAATAGTCGAGCACCTGGCTGAAGTAACCCGTCTCCTGGTCGCCACGCAGCACCTGGGCCATGTTGCCCGGCGGCACGATGACATCCTTCATCTGGTGGATATAGCCGTTCTGGCAGGTGATGTCGTTCTTCACGATCTGGTCGCCGAAGACGTAGGCCATGCCGTCCTCGTAGGGCGTGCCCGTGAGGATGGCGAAGTCGCTGTCGTCACCCTTCGTCGTGATGTTGTTGTTCAGCATGTGCTCACGCGTGAAGTGTACCATCATCGGACGTGTGGCATCGCTGACGGTGTACAGGTTACCGTCCTCGCGATACGCATCCCAGAACTTGTTGAAGCGCGGCATCTGAGTACCGCTGGTCATGTGCTGGATGGTGTCAATCAGACTGATACTCGTCTGGTGCTTCATGGCAATGCCGTTGGTCACGGAGACACTGGAGCTGCTGACGTTCGAGAACATCGACACCAACAGGGCGTTGTCGAGCATCGACGAATAGAGCAGCAGCTTCTTCTGGGCGGTCGTCAGCTGCTCATAGCTCGACACGCCCCAGTCGTTCGACTGGAAGAACCGCGTGAACGCCTCGTCGTTGGCAGGGAACACCGTCTTCGAGCCCGTGCGGTTCAGCGTCTCGGTGTAGCCGAGGTCGTCGATGAGCCGCAGGTACGTCGCGAACGTTCCCGTCAACTGCTGAGGGTTCTTCAGTTCCTGATAGATGCTCTCTCCAAGCCACGACGGCTTAGAGTCTGCATCCACCACCTCGTTCTTCTCAACGCAGGCGGTCATCAGTCCCGCCAGAGCGAGAGAGATACAGAAAAAGAATCGTTTCATAAATCGTTATTAGCTAATATTTATTTGTTCTATTGTCTTGGTACCTAGTAGACGTAGTTTTCGACGTGCAAAATAACGAAAAAAAAATGAGACCTCCAAACAATTGCCGCAACAACTTTTGACATTTACCTACATTTTTTGCACCTGCTCGCGCACGCGTATATATGTTTAACGGAAAAACACCCGCACCCGGCGCACCCGCCACACCTAAACCGTTAATTTCTGTAAAAAAATAGCCTTTGGCCGTGAGAAGATGACCTTTAGCGACGAAAAGGTGACCTTTAGCGGCGAGAAGGTGACCTTTAGCGACGAAAAGGTGACCTTTAGAAACGAAAAGGTGACCTTTAGCGGCGAAAAGGTCACCTTATTAAGCATAAATATGCGGATAATTATACATTCCAGCATCCCGACCATCGGGTGACAAACCCAGATTTAGGTGTGGCGGGTGCGCCGGGTGCGGGTACTTTTCCGTTTTCCTATATAGGCGTGGAAAGGAATTACTCTCCACTTAAATGACGCTTGTCATAGAAGTGGAAAAAGACCAGGCTGAGAATAGCCATTGAAGTCAAAAAAGCCAGCATTATAATTGCACCGTCCATTACTTATTCCCTTTCTTTTTGTTGCGTCAACAGCACAGCAGTAGCTATATATTTGGCTATATCCAAGAACCATTTGACGATTTCTTTTTTCATATTTGCCTGCAAAAATACGACAATAATCTGAAATATCCAAATCTTTAACAAAAAATAATCGGGGACGCCTTGCGGCACCCCCGACTGATGTATCCTGTGGATGGTGATTACTTAATCACAACCTTGAGCTTCGCTCGAGCTTGTTCACGTTCGGCAGAACTTGAGCAAGCTCAGTTTTGCGCTCACTTAATCACAACCTTCTTACCGTTCACGATGTAGAGGCCGGGCTTCACGGCACCCTTCACGCGGAGACCGCTCAGCGTGTAGACAGCGTTGTCGGCGCTCTTCACGTTGATGCTCTTGATAGCGTCGAAGATTGGGCCGTCAGCCTGAGAAGCATACTGATAAACCTTCAGGTTGTCGAACCAGCTACGGCGACCGGCATTCGAGTACTCCGAGGCGAGAACAACCTTAGCGACCTTAGTGTCCTCGAGAGCAGGCATGGGAGCCAGTTCACTGGTGTAAACGGCGGAGCTGGTGGTCATGACAGCCTGGATAGACTGTGCCTTGTGGTCAACAATGATGTCCATTGTCGTCTTGTTTGCATCGGTATAAATAGACTCGTTGTTAACATTGGAAATGTTATTGCTCTTACCGAAGTCCAGACCCGGGAAGTCATTATACTTAGTGGCATTGTCATAGCGGCAATAGCTGAATCCAGCGATACGCTCACCGGCAGCATTCTGAAGGTCGAACGACAGGTATCCGTAGGTCACAAACTTACCGAACCATACATCGAAGCTTGCTCTGATGATGTCATTATCAGAAGGAACTTCAGACAGCTCTACGGTACCAGCGCCCTTACCAACGCGGAGGACTTCCTTCACAGACTCTACCTCGCCCCATCCAAGCTGGAACTTAGTAACATCCTGAGTATTGTCAGTCTCAACGACATCAACGGGGAAGGTCATCTCGCCTGCAGCGCCCTTAATTACGTAAGCGACGGTCTCGCCCTCTTCCTCAACAGCCTCGAAGGTGTTCGAGAAGTCAATGTCGATGATCGGGGTAAGGACAGCACTAGCCTTGAAGGCCTCAACAGCGGCTGCCAAGTCGACACGGGCCTGAGACATCGTCTGCGAGTCAGCTTCCATCGAAGCAGCGGTGGTATTGGCAAAGATATCGTTGTAGGTGGTCTGTGCGGCATCAATAGCAGCCTGGAAGGTTTTCTTATCGCCATTGACGTTCATTGGGTCAGCGAGGACGCCCTTAGCAGCCTCAATATCAGCAGCGAGGTCAGGGAATACCTTATTGTCGGCAACAACCTGATTCTTCGCACCCTGATAACCACGCACGATGGGATAAGGCTGATAGTCTTCTGCAGTAGGATCCTGTCCCTGCTGCTTCACCCAGTCGTTCAGCTCGTCGGTAGAAGCGACACCGGCATCGGTACCGTCTTCAGCCACCCAGCCCTTGGCAACCTCGGCGTCGTACTTGGGATTCCACTTATTCAAAGAGTCGACAAGAATCTGCTGCGACCAAGGATAATCCTTATTACCAACCATTGCCTCTGCATCCTTACGAGAAGAGACCATGACGTCGTACTGGGCCTTGAAAGCCTTCCAAGCCTCGGTATGAGCGATAGCATCAGCAGCACCAGCACCAAAGCGGCGAATTTCGAAGTCCCTGAGGGTCCACAGACCGCCCTGGGTCGTGCCTTCCCACCAGAAACCAGCCTCCAGCGACTCGCCTTCCTTCAGCTCGGCAACAAAATACAATTTCTCATAGTTCTCACCAACAATGGTGCCCAGCTCGACGGAATCAGTGCCGACAAAGCCCTTAATGGCTGCCTCCAGCGTATAGGTAGGATTGTACTTAGTATCCTGGTAAGCGTTATACATCTTTGCGGCGACATAATACTTACCGGCAGGCATATTGGCATTGGCCAGTACTACAGAACCCGGGCCAGGGCCGTTCTGACCAGCCTGGATAGCCTTCTGGATATAGGGAAGTCCCTTCTTGCCGTTAGGACCTTCGATAATGGCGTTACCTGCACCTCTGTAAACACCATGCTGCCAGTGGTCACCATAGAACTTGAAACCACCAATCTGCTGGCCATTAGCAATCTTACCACGATTGTACTGAGGCATATCCTCAAGATCCTCGATATACTGGAAGTTGGAGTTGAGAGCCAAGTCCTCAGAAGTAGCATTCATGTAAGTCACCAGAGCGGTGTTCATACGAGCCAGCAGGCTTTCAGCCGTTGTGGCGTCATCAAGCTGACCGTTCTCAATATTCTGGTTGATGGCTTTAATCACTTTCACGACGTTGGAACGTGATGCAGCTGCAATTTCAGTATTGAAGTTAGGATCGTCCAGCAGCTTCTGGGCATAAGCCACTTCCTTCTGGGCGATGCGGATGTCGTAAACCTCCTCACAAGGAACAATCTCGAAGTTAGCCAGGCGGACACCCTCCTGAACACCAGTAGCCTTGAACGTAAGGATTTCACTCTCAACGTTTACAACAACGGTGTCGGTGACCTGCGTCCAGGCAGCCTCAGCCAGCGTCCAAGTGGCATTGATCTGGCGAGCCTCGTCGCCACAGTTGAAGCTCATGTAGTTAGTACCACCACTCGTCACGGAGACAGAAGCGGCAGCGGGTGAGTACACCCAGAACGAAATGGCGTAGATACCATTCTTCAACGACCATGCACCAGTCAGAGCTGTACCCTCGTCGTTGGCGGCGCCCGTACTAGTGACGGTCAGGAGATCTGCACCATCAGGACCGGCAGCGTTCTCAATGTTCCAGTTTGCGGCCAGAGGGCCACCAACCTCGTTGCTCCACACATCCTTGTCGTTGAAATTGTTGCTGGCGATGTTTTCGCCAGTCACTTTCAGTCTGGCATCCTTGGTCTCGACATAGTCGTCTACGCTGTACGCATAGGCGCCAAGACCGAACATAGCTACCAGAGCCACTGTAAGTAGTCTTTTAATCATAGAAAATGTAATTTAGTTATTAATAATGTTATAGTTCACATGGTTTGATTCAACGCCTTAGCGTAGTAGTCGGCTGCAAAGGTAGGTATTTTCTGAATACCCCACAAATAAAAGTACCCGAATTTTTGGCTTTTAACCTATAAAAATAGAAGAATCCCCAGTCCACGGGGGGCTGGGGATAAAGGTTTACTTAACCATGACCTTGACAGCAGGACGGTTCTTGGATCGTAGCAGATAGGTGCCGGGCAGCAGGGGGAGGCTGCCGGCGACAGCCTTCATCTCGCCGGGCGTGGCACGGAACGACGTTACCAGAAGGCCACCAAGGGTATAGACATCGCAGTCGGTGACGGCACCACTGGCCATGTCGATGCCCACAGAGCTGTCGTCAGTAACCTTCAGCACGCCGGTCTTCAGGGCCTTGCCGTCAGCAGCCACCAGCTCAGAGGTGTCCCAATAGAGACCCGCGGGGAGGGCAGGCAAGTCGAGTGTCGGCGTACCGCTAATGCTGCCAGTACCTTTCCAGATGGTGAACTTATCGCCCTTCTTCGGTGTATAGTCCACCAGCTCTACCTTCACCGTACCGTTAAGTGTCAGAAACTTGACCTGCAGCAGCGAGTTGGACGCAGCACCGTCGATGGCGACGACTACCGTCGAGCCACTCTTCATGGTCCCCGAGGTCAGCACCTGTAGCGTGCCGGTGAAATCGAGCAGGTAGTCCTTCAGCACGGCCGTGCCACCCGCTTCGAGCGTCAGGTTCGGCAGCAGACCGTAGCCCTGCAGCGTGCCGTCACCCTTGACGGTGGTGTTGCCGAAGAACTGCTTGTCGCGAAGATCATCGTTGAAGTAGACGGCACCCTCCTCGATGGTCAGCGCACCAGTGAGCTTGCCCGGGTTGTTGACAATCATGTAGCCCGCGCCCCGCTTGGTGATGGGAGCCGTCGACGAGAACTGCGCGGTGAAATTCTTACCGCTGGTGCCGAGGATGAAGCCGGTACCGGCCAGTGTGCCCGCGCCAGTGACGGCGCCAATCTCTATCTGTTTGCTGGTGGTGAAGGTGACGGGGTCGCTACCGAACTTCTGGCTCAGGTCGAGTGTGGCCTTCGGCAGACCCTTGGCGTTCTGGAAGTCAAAGCTGACGGTGGTTCCCTTGACGGTGCGGTCCTGCATACCCACCTTCAGGGTACCCTCGAACAGACTCCAGTCACCCTGGTAGTAGCAGCGGGCGCCGCAGCCGTAGACGTTCAGCGTGCCGCCACCGGTCAGCGAGCCGGTATAGTTACAGCTCGGGGCACCGTAGAACGTGCCTGTCTTACCTGTTGGCACGACGAGGTGGGCTTTGTTCGTGAAACCGCTGCTCTCGTTGGGGAAGTCGGAGAACGTACCGCCTTGAAGTTCTATGGTGTCGGGCACCTGCATCAGCGAGTTGCTCTTCTGCGACTCCACGGAGCCTTGCTTGATGACGAGTTTCGTGAAGGTGTTGTTCATGCCGAGCTGGAGGTTGCCGTTACCAGTCTTGCTGACGGTGGCACCCTTGCCCTTGATAGCGTTGTTGAAGATGACGTTCTTACCGGCAGGCGTCTCGATGGTCACGCTGCCGTTGACATTGAACGGTTGGTCGGTGATGATGGTACCGTTGGCGATGAACTTCGAACCATCGGCCATGTTGATAGCCTGCGAGGCGTTGCCCAGCGCGCCGTAAGCCGTGCCATTCTTGTTGGCCAGGCGGTTCACCTCCAGGGTTCCGCCATTGATATAGGTGACGCCTGTACGGTTCTCGGTATTGATGGTGACCTTGCCGGCACCGTTCTTGGTGATGGTGGCGCCGCCGAGGATGCTGTCGCCCGTCAGGGTGTAGTTCTTCGTCTCGTTATTAAACGTAATGGTCTTGGGATAGATGGCGCCACGGATGCGCACGGCGGTACTGGCAGCGTCATCATTGAAGACGATATTGTCGTCGTAGCTCGACACATCGGCCACGCCGTCCTTCAGGAAGTTCTTTGTCACGCCCAAGTCCCAGACACTGTTCGCAGCAGTGCCGTTCCAGACAACATCGGCGGCAGCACGCGGCTCACTGATGTTCAGGTAGAGCGCACCATTCTCATAGCTGAGTGCATAGTGTACGTCTCTGATACCTTCGATGACCACCTCCTCGAGACTGCCCGTCAGCGTGCCAACGGTGCCCAGCTTGTACTTGCCTGGGGCTGGCGCTGTGGAGACGTTGAACTGGAAGACGGGCGACTTGTACTTAGGACCGTACTCGCCCCATTCCTTGGTCTCAAGGTTCAGCGTCGTGACGTTCAGCTCATCGCCGAGTTCAAAGACGACACGTGCGCCAAAACCCAGTCCAAGGGTAGAGGCCGTGAGGGTGCCCGTCTTGTCCTTACCTATATATATCGTAGCATTGTAGTCGGCAGTAATGCCACCCTTGAAGTTGCCGCCGTCGCTGATGAGCGCGGTGTGGCGGTTCAGCCAGACGGGCGACGTCTCCATCGTGCCGTCGAACTGCAGTGTGCCATTCCATACGTCGGTATGGCCGGTATGCTTCTCGGTCACCGTCGGGAGCACGAGGATGCCCTCGCCTTGCTTCACGAGGCGTGTGGCGCCACTGAAGGCACCGCCGGTGAGCGTCGTGGTGAAGGTCTCCACGGTGCGGGCGGGCTGCTTCGGCGTCGAGGCCGTCGCCTTGATGGAGCCATCGCTCTGCACGGTGCCGCCGCTACCCTTCACCCATGCCGGGGTGTTAACCGTTAATATATAAGGTGAAGCACCGTCGGCAACGCTGATGGTCTTGTCCTCATAGCCAGAGATGAGCAGGTGGTCGGCGGTGGTCTGGATGGTGCCTGTCACCTCCGTGCGCCCCTCCAGCGTCAGCGCCGGCGGACAGTTGGTGATGCCCTCCAGCTCGCCGACGAAGAAGCTGGTCTGCGGCGGCTGGTTGTAGCCCACCGTCTGCCAGCACATGCCGTTACGATAGACGTGGTCGTACCACAGCGACGTCAGTCCCCACGGACTCTCGTAGCTGGTGGTGTAGATGCGCAGGGTGGAATTGTCGGCACGCACCATGATCTCCTCGCGCCAGTCGCCCAGGATATCGCCCAGGAAACAGGGGTTGTTCTTCGACGAATTGTTTAGCATACCGCCACCGAGGAACACGCGGTCGTACGTGTAGGCGGCACGACCCGTGCCCACCTCCTGCTGTCCGCCGAACTTATAGACACAGGGAGCACGCTCCACACCCGGCGAGTCCATGAACTCGTCGAGCAGGTCACCGTCCCAGTAGATGCGCATATTCCAAAAGTCGTCGCTCGACATCTGGCCGGCACCCTCGATAATCTTGTCGCTGACACAGCTCAGCAAGCCACTGCCCGGCGAGCGGGCCACCGAGCCGGGATAGGTGTTCTGGAAATTGCCGGCCATGGCACGGCCGTTGTCACCACCCGTACCCGACGTATAGTAGAGCTGCGAGCTCATGGCGTTGGTATAGGCTACGCCGGGCACCGCCGTCGACTCCAGACAGACGAACTGCTCCATACCCCAGCGGTAGGGGTCGAGGTCGGTACAGTGCTGAGCGTCACCGTGGCCATAGCCTGTAGTGGACAGGCCGTAGCCGGTATCGTCGATCATCATCGAACCGAAGATAATCTCATCGCGGCCGTCCATGTCCACATCGCCGATGGCAAAGTTATGGAAGCCGTTGCCAAACCACGACGAACTGCTGTCGTAGCAGTTCCAGCGCCAGCGCTGCGTCAGCTCATGGGTGGTGGAATTGACGTCCAGGGCACAGAACTTATGACGCGTGTAGCAGCCACGGCCCAGGAAGATGCTGGGGTTGCGGCCATCGAGATAGGGTGCGCCAAAATAGTGCTTGCAAGAGCGGTGACCTGTGTCAGCCTTGCCCCAGACGGAGGCGTAGTTCGTCTCACCACTCTCGAAACGTGGCAGGGGGTAGGCCATGGGCGTAAACGCGTCGCTCGCACCGTCCCAGCCGTAGGGCTCGCCGGTCTCACCATTCAGGTAGAGCAGGTACTCGGCACCCTCATGGGTGTACTCATCGCGCGGAGCATAATAGTTCATGTTGCCAATCTTGATGGCCTTGCCGCTCTTCGTATGAATAATCATGTTGTCGGCACCACGCATGACGGCCTCAGCCTTGCCGTCACGATCCCAGTCGTAGAGGATGAGGTCGAACTGCTCGTCGGGACCCGACATGAGGTTCGGCCCCATGTCAATCCACCACAGACGGGTACCGTCCATCTTGTAGCACTCGTGCAGATTGAAGTCGGTCTTGTTGCCCGACGTATTCAGATTGCCGGAGTCGTTACGGCGCTTGACGACTATCTCAAGCTGTCCGTCGCCATCGACATCAGCCACGGAGCAGTCGTTCAGCGAGTAGCCGCTGGTGACGTCGTTGTCGCTGCGGTTCTTCACCGGCTGCATGGAGATGTCCAGGAACTGGTGCGCCCAGGGGGTCACCTCGGCGGACTTCGCCTGGGCAACGCCGTTGACGACGGCCTCCACCTGATACTTGCTCGTAGCGGTGCCGCTGTTGTCCTGATAGTTCGACTTCGTCAGGTCCGAAGCAATCTTCGTACCGTTACGGTAGAGGTTGTACTTTGTGTCGTAGTACTCTGAGGGCAGGATGCGCCACGTGACGAAGATGCCCGAGCCCGAAGGGCCGTAGTTCTTGTCCTGTCCAGTCTTGTCACCCTGAGGAATAGCCACCAGCCCACGGTCAAGTTTGTCGGTGAAGCGCTGGGCAGCGGCACCGACGCTCATCAGTCCCAGAAGGGCCAGAAGAAAGAGTTTTTTCATTTGCTTTAGTTATTAGTTTCAATTACTCTGGCGGCAAAGGTACGACGTTTTTCTCCAAACATCACTAAAAATATCGATTTTCTTACTTCGTTTTTTGCTTTTTTCTTTGACCTTAGGAATAAAAGCCGTACTTTTGCAGCCAAACGAACTAATGGCTAAAACAAATATGAAGAAACAACTACTTGCAGCACTGACGCTGCTGACGACAACACTCAGTGCCACAGCACAGAACACACCGACAAGCCAGATGGAGAAACTGGACCGCGGACTGGTGGTCGTGCCATCGGGCTCCCAGCGCATCCTGAGCTGGCGACTCCTCGGCACCGACGACGAGGACCGTACGCGCTTCACCATCCTGCGCAACGGCTCGACGGTGGTGGCGCGTAACGTCTACCAGACGAGCTACACCGACAAGACGGCCGGCTCGTCGTACCAGATCGTCACCCTTGTCGACGGCGAACCCGTGGACACGTCGAAGGCGGTGAAGCCCTGGAGCACCAACAGCCTGACCATCCCCATGCAGCGGCCGGCGGCAGGGAAGACGAAGCCCTACACCGTGACCAACAGCATCAACAACGAGAAGGTGACGGAGACCTACACCAACGGTCAGGACTACACCTACTCGCCCAACGACTGCTCCGTGGGCGACGTGGACGGCGACGGCGAGTACGAGCTGTTCGTGAAGTGGGACCCGTCGAACGCACGCGACAACTCGCACGGCGGCGTCACGGGCATCGTCCTCATCGACTGCTACAAGCTGGACGGCACGTTCCTCTGGCGCATCGATCTGGGTAAGAACATCCGCGCCGGTGCCCACTACACGCAGTACCAAGTCTACGACTACGACGGCGACGGACGGGCAGAGCTGATATGCAAGACGGCACCCGGCTCGAAGGACGGCGAGGGCAACTACGTGAACCAGGCCGCCACTGACGAGCGCATCAAGGCCGCCTCGAACACCAAGGACTGGGTGAGCGAGGGTGCCGGCCGCGTCAATGGCGGACAGGAGTACCTGACGGTGTTCGACGGTCTGACGGGACGCGCCATCCATACCATCGCCTACAACCCTAACCGCAACGCGAAGTCGGAGCTCAGCGAGGCGGCCGGCACGTTCAACTGGGACACGCGCTCTGGGAAGAGCGACCTGGGCTCCTACGGTAACCGCGGTGAGCGCTACCTCGCTGCCACGGCCTATATCGACGGCGCGGACAAGCCCGCAAGCGCCATCTTCTGCCGCGGCTACTACACCTACGCTTTCGTCTGGGCCGTCAGCTTCGACGGCACGAAACTCATACCCCGCTGGCTGCACCGTTCGGACAACGCGGACGGCAAGACGTACAGCGTCGTCACCTACGACGCCAACGGCAACGCCACCACGAAGACCTACGCTGGCAACAAGTCGACCAGCGGCAGCGGTAGCGGCACGATGTTCGCCAACGGCAACCACAACCTCTCGGTGGCCGATGTCGACGGCGACGGCTGCGATGAGGTAGTGTGGGGCTCGGCAGGCTGCGACCACGACGGTCGCCTGCTCTACGGCACGGGCTTCGGCCACGGCGACGCCATCCACTTGGGCGACCACTGCCCGGACCGTCCTGGACTGGAGGTGTACGACGTCCACGAGGAGAAAGGCACCTACGCCTGGGACCTCCACGATGCAGCCACGGGAGCCATCATCCTGAAGGGCGGCCCTGAAGGCATCGACAACGGCCGCGGCATAGCCGGAAACTTCGACACGAACATCCGTGGCTCGCTGTTCTGGTCGGGCGACAACCAGGCCACCAGTGCAGCAACGGGAAAGGTGGTATCCAGCAAGTACGGCTCAAAGAACTTCCGCATCTACTGGGACGGCGACCTCTATGAGGAGCTGCTCGACGGCAATAAGATTGACAAGTGGAACGGCAACGGCACGAAACGCCTGACAACCCTCAGCGGCAACACCTGTAACAGCACGAAGAACACGCCGAACCTCCAGGCCGACATCCTCGGCGACTGGCGCGAGGAGGTGATCCTCTGGAACGGCACGACGAACGATCTCGTGCTCTACACGTCGACAACCACCACAAAGTTCCGCGTGCCGACGCTGATGCATGACCACACGTACCGCATGGGCATCTGCTGGCAGAACACGGCCTACAACCAGCCGCCACACCTTGGCTACTACCTGCCCGACGCCATGCTGCCCACCATCAGCGGCGACAGGGAGCTGACGGTGAACGTCGGCGACGACATCAACTGGGAGCTGCGCGGACGCTTTGCCACCTACCTGACCATGGACAGCAAGACGGTGCCGGCTGGAATCAGCTTCGAGGAGGACTTCATCGACCCCGTCATGACGCTGACAGGAAGTCTGGCTCAGGCAGGCGACTACGAGCTGCCCGTCATCGTGACGGGACTGGACGGCAAGGACATCACCGTCAGCGTGACCATCCATGCCGTGAACGCCACGGGCATCGAGGAGACTGTGATGGCACAGCAGCAGCAACGGACGGTCTACGACCTCCAGGGCCGCCAGCACGACGGCATGAAGCGGGGCCTGAACATCGTCCGCGAGGGCAACAGAACCAGGAAAATCCTTGTCAGATAATTGTTGAACTATGCTGCGACCTTGTCGCAGCCCCAAGAACCGCTAACGCGAGAACAACAGGCGACCGTCGGGGGTGACTCCGGCGGCGCTTATTTTTATGCGCGTGTCCTTGCCGTTATTAAAGAAGGTGGTGAAGAAACGGCCGTCCTCGTCGGTACGGGCGTTGGGATTCCAGTAGAGCGTACGGCGGTAGTCGGCGGGCTTCTCGTCCACGGGACGGCGGCTGTAGTCGGGCTGATAGAACTCCGCGGGCTCGCTCATGCCGTGGAGATAGATGTGGCGGTCGCGGAACACCACCTGCTTGCAGTCGTCGGCGAAGGGCTCCATCTCGACGGTCATATCGGCAATGTAAGAACTCTCAACCATCGTGGAGTCCTCCTTGCGGGGCTCGTAGTCACTGTAGATACGCACATTCTGCAGGCGCGACAGCAGGAGGTTGTTGTAAAGGGCCTGCGGTGCACGCATCTCCTCCATATCCAACGCTTCAGCCGGTCTATCCGAAGGGGGATAGTTACGCCAATAGGTACGGCCGTTCAGTCGCCCGTCGATGTTGATCTTCGTGTGGCGTCCCATGTTACCATAAAGGAAAGTGGCCACCTGCTGCGGGAACATTCGCATATCGTACATACCGTACGACAGGCCGTAGTCCGTCAGGTCGTTGTACAGGTCGTAGGCATCGCGGACGAAGGCAGGCTTCGTCCAGTCCGTGGCACGACGGCCGCGGCGACGGCCCTTGACGTCGACGTTACGCAGCTGGTAGACGTCGTTCTCCATCGACAGCAGCGACAGGGTGTCGACCTCCTCCATCGAGGGGTCCCACTCCGGGGCGTGGTTCTGGTAGAAGTTATAGTCGTCGGTAAAGACGGGGTACGGCATATCGCGCTTCACGTAGTAGTCGGGGTAGGCATCCTCCTTATAGTACTCCTTGTCGCTGCGCGACAGCATGGACTTGCGGATGGTGTCCTTCTCCTTATAGGCTTTCATGTTCAGGAACGTCGTGCCATAGAACGGCGGAATCTCGAAGACGAAGCGCCCGCCGTCATGGGTCTTCTGCACGGCGGCTACCATGCCGTCCTCGGTATACAACTCGGCCTCGACCATCACCTCGCGGCTCATACCCTTGTGGTTCACGCCGAGGATCGATGACACATCGCTGGTCAGGGGACCGGTGTAGGCCGCCGTCTCCTGACCGCTGTCGCTGCCGTAATCGTCGGGATCCTC
>Ga0326511_10002637_pt1 | contig 14515 bp, 14 predicted proteins | sample 0_2496_0518_D_FD_203701 | JGI IMG/M metagenome (GOLD analysis project Ga0326511, IMG submission 203701) | Bovine rumen microbial communities from UC Davis, California, United States - 0_2496_0518 | ecosystem: Host-associated > Mammals > Digestive system > Stomach > Rumen | place: USA... | reverse complement strand
TCATTCCGACCGCCGCGGCATACGGAGTTAACCTGGATAACGTCTCGGCGGCTTACGTTGCCATGACGAAGAACGGTGTTCGGACAAGCGAAGCCACGACCTACCTCAACGGCATGATTAACGAGCTGGGCAAGTCCGGCACGAAAGCCTCCGACATTCTCAAAGAAAAGACAGGCAAGTCGTTCAAAGAGTGCATGGAGTCGGGCATGTCTTTCGCGGACGTTCTCGGCTACGTCATTGAGGGTGCGGAAGAGTCGGGCGTTGAACTCGGCGACATGTTCGGAAATGTCCGTGCAGGTCGTGCGGCAATGAACATTGCGGCAAACGGCGGCAAAGAGTTCACAAAAGCTCTGAAAGCCATGTCAAGCGCGGCAGGATCCACGGAGACGGCGTTCGAGAAAGTCACCGACACCACGGAGCACAAGTTCGATGTTGCATTAAACCGCGTCAAAAACTCCGGTATCGAAGCAGGTCAATCCCTCCTGACAGAGTTCGCTCCGGCAATCGAAGGAGCTTTTAACAAAGTTACGGAAGCAACTTCCGCATTCAATTCACTCAGTGACGCGGAAAAACAGAACGTTACGCACTGGGCGATGGCGGCGGCGGCAATCGGGCCCGTTACGATGGCACTCGGAAACGTCATCAAAGTTGGCGGAAATGTTATCTCCACGGTCGGAACCGTTGCAACAAAGCTCGGAGAGCTGTCTGCGAAGGCGGAAATGGCGGGCGGTATGTCGAATCTGCTCACTGGGTTCCTCGGAAGCACGGCGGTCGGAGCAGGTCTTGTGATTGCTCCACTTGCGGCACTGGCAGCGGTTATGTGGGACGCAGGCGAGAAATCGAGAGCTGTCACAGCGGAACAGGCGGCGTTTGCTCAGAAAGTCGCGGAAACCGGTCAGGCGGCAGATGCGGCGGCACAGCAGGTTGAGCAGGTCGGTACGTCTATTAACCAGAGTTCCGCAAGTATTAACGAATCGGGCAGTAGTCTTGAATATTTCCGCGGAATGCTGAATAACTGCTACGATGCGGAAGGTCATCTGAAAGAGGGCATGGAGCAGACCGCTCAGTATGCGCTCAATGAGCTCAACGCGGCGATGGGAACGGATTACTCAACAGAGTTCGTTGCCAATGCTGAGAACTCAAAGCAGGCACTGGAAGAAATCAATTCCGCTATTGATACTTCCATATCCAAAATGAAAGAGCGTGCGATTGCGCAGGCTTTCGAGAAGGATTACGGCGAAGCGCTCAAAGCTCAAGCGGAAGCACATGCCGCACGCACTAAGGCGGAAGACACTTACACCGAAGCACTCAAGAACGCAAAGACGGCGCAGGAAGAATTAAACGCCGCGCTCAATGCGTCCAATGCTACGACGGAGGAGGGTATCGAGCGACAGCAGGAAGCGAAGACAAAGCAGGAACAGTACAATACCGCACTCGAAGACGCGGCGCGCGCGCTCGAAAAATCGTCAGGCGCGGCGGCGGAAGCAGATGCGCAGGTGCAAGGACTTGAGGATACTATGGGTATTCTTGCCGAAGGAACCGAAGAGTCCACCAATCGCGCGGCGGAATCTTTCGGCGGTATTGGAACGGCGGCAGAGGAAGCAGGCGAACGCGCAAGGTCGGCAACAGCGGAAACTACTGCACAAGGACGGGCGGACATTGACGCCATGAGCCAGGAGTTCATAGACAATATCCACAAAATCGGAGCAGACCCTGTCAAGGTCAACGTTGACTCAGAGGGCGCGAACGCCTCCGCTCAGACAACCGTCAACGGCATGCAACAGACCATCAACAAAGCCGACCTCAAACCGCAGATTAAGACAGTGGGCGGAGCGAGCAAGGCGGCATCTACCGCAAGAAAGACCATGGATCAAATTGTCAGACCTCCGTTACAGGGCAATATCAACGTTGTCAACGGCGGAAATCTTGCGGCGAATACGGCAAAGACCGGTATGGACAATATTATTCACGTTCCGATGCAAGGTAATGTGAACAACATCAACGGCTGGGCAAACGCGGCGAACACTGCTCATGGCGGAATGGTTCCGATTATCGCGAACCCGATGACGGGTAATGTTAATGATATCCATGGCTGGGCATTGGCGGCTTATAGTGCACACGGTGGCATGGTGCCGATTATCGCAAGCCCGACGCACGGCAATGTCAGTAGTGTTGAAGGCGCGTCAAGTGCGGCGTCTTCCGCATGGTCTACAATGCAGAGCATTATCAGCCGACCGTTGCAGGCGTTCGTCAACATCACACGAACAATCACGGAAGTCGTAAAGAGCGTAGCCGGTCATGCAGAGGGCGGTTTCGTCACTTCCGAACAGCTCTCATGGCTTGCGGAAGATGACAAGCCCGAAGTTGTTATTCCGCTGTCACTCGGCAAGCGGACACGGGCTCTCGACCTGTACAAGCAGACGGGGGCGATTCTCGGACTGTCCACCAACACGGCTTTCCTTCCTGCTCTTGCCGGAGCGGGTGCAGGAAACACCATCACGGGCGGACTGACCGTCAATGTATACGGTGCGGAAGGACAGGACGAAGAGGAACTTGCAAGCATGGTCATTGATAAACTGCAAGATATGCTGGAGGTAAAATAATGGGATATTTCATGTTAGACAATAAATCCTCCGCAGATTTCGGGGTACACGTATCGGGGACGGGGTCATGGACGACTCCGTCTCGCACGATCGAGACAGCTCCCATTCCGGGCAGAATGGGGGCTTTAATCAGTTATGTCGGGGCATGGTCAAATGTGACGGTGACGTATCCCGCGTGGATCGCAAGAGGATTCGATGACAAATTTGATGCGTTCTGCTCATGGTGGAACTCTCACACGGACAACTACTACATACTTACCGACCCGTATCACCCGGAATACTATCGGCTCGCAAGGCCGGTTGCAGCAATCGACCCGAAAGTCGGAACGTTGAACCGATACGGAACATTTGATTTGAAATTCAACTGCAAGCCGCAGAAATTCCTCCGTGACGGTCTGAGACCGAAACGGCTCCTGGAGAACCATCAGATACTTCTCACGAATCCGACAGGGTACGATGCTTTTCCGCTCATCGTTGCAAAGATACGGTCGAGCGCGAACAGCCTGCTTGAAATCACGACCGACGCGGACATCATGGCAAGTATGGTGTTCAAGTACACATCAAGCACGTACAACTATGTTGGGCGAGATATCGAGTACGATGCGGAGACACATGAAGCTTCCTGTAAGTTCCCTCTCCAGACCGTAAGCGCAAACAATGTTGTTGTGGAAGGACTCGGAAGCGGTATAAACGGCATCACGATTCCTGCAAACACTGCGGTATTCTTTGAGAGCAATGCGGGCGACTTCGACATCTATCCGAGGTGGTATTGGATATGATACCGAGATTATATGATTTTACAGAAACAGCGTTCGAGACGAACGGCATCGGGTACATGATTGACATGATATCCTGCAAGGTCACGGAGAGCAGGAACGGGGATTGTCTGCTGGAAGCGGAATATCCCACGAACGGCACAAGAGCTGACCAGATATGCGAGCTTCGCTTTATCTACGCTCCGTATGATGACACCAACGTTCCACAGCCTTTTGTAATCTACAAAGTCGCGAGGGGTCTTAAGTCCATCAAGATATATGCAAAGCACGTAGGCATGATAACCAACAACCTGTACATGCACGGAGACATGGACAGCGCAAAGACGGTACGGGCAAGGTTTGCAGAGTTCAAAGATGAGATTATCGGCTTTAAGAGTACGAACGGATACATCTATCCGGACTATGCGAATGCACTCAGCTTCACGACGGACATAACGGATTCCGTCCAGACAGACATCAAGATTCCGGTCAGCGTCCGGGAATACATACAAGGAGCAGACGGGAGCCTGGCTGACAATCTCGGCTATGGGGAAGTCAAATATGATATGTGGGATGTGGGGTTCTTCCAGAACAGAGGTAAGAACACGGGCATAACTTTCCGCTATGGCGTGAACATCTCGAATATCACCGGGACGACTTCCAGTAGAGAAGCCTACACGGGAGCGGTCATTTATTCGACCTACAACGAGGACTACCATGCCAAATCCTACAGCTGGAAATCCTCCGCAACATCTCCGGTCGGTATCCTTCCGAACTTTAAGCTCGTAGACCTGACGCCAAAGATGAAAGAGGGCACGGTGTTCGCTACCAGAGCAGACGCCAGGAACGAAGCAGAGAAGAAAAACGTTCCGTGGATCCTCGAGAACAACATCACGTTATCGGCTTACGAGCTGTCCCATACCTCACAGTATGCGGAACTTACACGGAGGCATATCGGTCTTTGCGACACGGCGAAGGTTATCTATCAGCCGCTCGGAATTTCCAACACGGTGAAAGTTGTCGGTTTGACGTGGGACGTTCTGAAAGAGCAGTACACGTCTATGAGTTTCGGGACGGTGAAGAAGAACATCAACAAGACACTACGGGACATGATGCGCAAGACCGCATCGAGTATGAGGTAAGAATATGACGGTATATAGATTGAACTGCATTCCGCGCTATGAGTATGCGGAAACAATCGTGCATCTCAATCAGGGCGAGAAGGGCGGCAAGATTGGTTTCACCGTGTACGACGGTGACACATACATCCCTTTCGGAGCTTATGACGGAGCCGGAACAATAACGCTCAATATCTACAAGGCGGACGGGACGGTTTATTCCGAGCTGGTCGGTGATGTCCTCCCGAGTGATTCCAGCATCTACGACACAGCGGAGATGGAAGAGGGTTATTTTGAAGTCACGTTAAAGGAGCAGATGACGGCGGCGGCTGGCAAATGCATTGCAGAGTTTGTCTTTGTTTCTGGAAGCGTTAAGAAGGCGACGGCGAACTTTGTGATTGACGTCGAGCGTTCTCCGCTCGATATGGACGGGGTTGAGTCTGAATCTTTCGTGAACTACGTTGAAGGAAACCGGCAGGCGGCACTTGCGGCAACTCAGCTCCTTAACGGCCTTGTCGACCACGTAACGGAACTTGTCGAGCGTGCGGAGTCTGCGGCAGAGTCAGCGGTCAATGCGGGCGTTGCAAGCTTCAATCTCCGTAACGGCGTTGTTTCTCCCGAATCGGGCGACTATTCCGCCGATATGGTCACGTATGGAAACGGCACGGTTGCGGACGGTCTTGCGGCACTTGCAACCAAAACAACACGCATCTTTGCGGCAACGTCCGGAACGGTCAATAACGTTACGGTAGCAGCAGGAACGGCGGAAAACATTGCGGTCTCTGTAAGCATCACGGCGGAGAGTAAATATGTGCCGCTCGGAGTCATTGAGTGGACGATGGGCACGCAGTACGTTTATCCGTGGAAGTTTGCGACAGGGACGGTGAGCTATCAGGTCAATAGCGGAACAATCACGTCAAGCGTAACGGTCACGGCGGGCGTAAGAAATCCGCATGCGGCGAATTATAATGCATCTCCGACTATCACCGTGCTGTGGGCAAAGTCAGACACATAAGGAGGGAGCTGAATGAAATATTTAACTATGACGGGCTTTACCGTGCGGACAGGTTCCGACAGGTGGACGCTCGGATATGAGGGAGAAAATAATTCAAGAACCCTCCAGATTAAGACCACGGACGACCTGACGGATTTTGCCACCGTTAATCTACTGATTGATACGTTCGACTGTGGAGCTATGACGGTGACGACGGTCGGGAACTTTAAAGTATTATCCATGGTGCTGACTGCCGGGATGCTTGGAGAAGCAGGCAAAAAGACCTGCCAGCTCCTCATGATGGACAGCGGCGGGACGGTCATTAAGAAGACAAACCAGTTCTACATGGTGGTCTGTCGTTCCAATGTGATCGAGGGGACGGTGCCGGACAGCCCTGTAATAGTTGTTGTGGGTGAGTATGTCGAAGAAAAGATTAGCGAATTGCTTGGCGAGGTCGGAGATGCGGTCAATCTTCATACTGAGGAGATTGAAGAGATTCAAGGTGACGTTAGCGAGGTAAAGGCTGACTTAAATGATGCTTATGTTGATATTTACGGAGTGACGCCGACTAAGATTGTACAGGGTGGAATCAGTGACAGCACAGGCGCGGAATCTTCCAACAGTAAATATTTACGGGCAACCGCAATGTCAATAGAGCCGTCAAAGACGTATAATATCAAAGTTACAAATGGGAAGAGTGAGCGGCTGTCATTCAAAGCTTACTATTATGACAGTGCAGATACATTTTTATCTGCAGACGTTATTGGATGGGCTACTGTTGGGGAAACATCATGGACAGTTACAACTCCGGCAGATGCGTATTATATGCGTTTTAGGTTCGCATACAGTGTACAAGCAGATATTACGCCGGACGGTGTTTCGGCTGATGTTGACGGGCAAGGTTCGTGGATCAACACGTCATTAACTGACAAGGGTGTAATTTCTGAGCCTGGAACAGATCTCAATAACTATGTTCATCCGGAGATGTGGACACTCACAGATATGGCAAATTTGCCTACAAACTGGCCGTCTACAGTGTTAGGCAAACTTGTTGTATTTACAAATGGGTCAGATTCATCGGTTGAAACAGCACAAATCGTATTTGATAATGCCGGTTTCATGTATTACCGCATTTCTCCGAGCAATGGAAATTGGCGTGAATGGGTAACAGTTGCAAATACAGTTGGATTTGACAGCATGAAAGCAAATACTGTCTATAACCGTGGCAACATCACAACCGCAGGACTTGACTTGAACACTGGTGATTTTATTCATCCGGGTATGTGGGCGATCACAGATTTAGCAATGATACCATATCATTATCCATCTGCCAGAAGGGGACGAATAATCAGCTTTGCCAGTTCGTCAATTAATACAATTTACACTTATCAGGTCGTCATTGATGATGCAAATGTTACCTACCGCAGATTCAGCACAAACACAAGCGTCTGGAGTCCGTGGGTGTGCGACAATCCGTACAACAAACTTGCGTTTAAACCATCCGATCCTGTCTGCACATTTGAAGCATTAGAACATACACAGGCAGACACTGGAAACTACACCATGATTTGGGGTAGCTGGGAAAACAGAGTCAGCAGATTGCTCGCCATGTATGACGCAGAAGCAAATCCTCATGGGTACAGCATCAGCAAATCATCATTGGGCATGGACGCGACAAACACGTTTGACGTTTGGTTATACAAGGTAAGTCTTGGGTATACAAATCAGACTAACAAGCCTGTTGTTCTGTTGGTTGTTGGTGAGCATGGAAATGAGCCTGCCAGTGCCATGACAGGATATTATGCTTATAAGGAAATTCTTAATGGTGCCTTATCAAAGTATCTGACATATGTTGATTTTTGGGTTGTGCCACTGATGAATCCTTATGGATATGAACATAATACACGCAACAATGGGAATGACGTAAATCTTAACCGCGATTTCCCTGCAAACTGGAATTATGCAAGAGATGGTCATAATGATACCGGTGACTATTCCATGTCACAGCCAGAAACCAATTACGTCATCAATCTCTGTCTGCAAAACAGAAACCGTATTCTGTTTGTTTGTAATAAACACGATACAGGAGCAATCGGAAGAAAAATCGCACAAAATGAAGTTGATACGGTTGGATACCTTACAACGTGCCTTTATACGGACAGCGTAATCAATGAGAGTATCTGCAAATTTGAAGATCAGCAGGTCAAAGAAACCGATCCCTACATTGTCACGGCTTGCGCTGCGGATCTGGCCAAAAAGCAGTTAATCGTTAATAACAGTCCGCATCCGTTGGACGGATCGCTCGATCTGTTCCTTAACTCTATCGGCATTCATGCGTCACTGCTGGAAGGGTCTTACGGCTGGAATGAGGGTGCAAACGTATACTACGATGCTACGGAATATACAAACGTAAACTATGCTACATCGCAGATCAGGTATATCACTGATTTCTTTGTAAACTACATTGCGTGGACTATCCAGCATAGCGAGTATTTGCACACATCGGACAGGGCATTTGCTGATTATACTCTCAAAAGCCGAAAATATAACGAAAGCACAGGAGAGTGGGAAAACATCACTCTTTGGTATAATGGTACAAGTATTGTAGAAGTGCCTTGAGCAGACTTTAATTCAGTAACCCTACAGCATTAAAGGAAACTTTGAGGTACTATCCAGATAGATGGAACGATACCATGCTCCGAAACCTTGTCGAGTTAGGCAGGCTGACAAAAGAAGAATATAAAGCCATTACTGGCGAGGATTACGACAATGAAACAGTAGTCAACTAAACGCTTGTTTTTAATTCCAATTCAAAAAAAAACATTTTAATCAAGCAAATATTAGAGTCTCTTTGCGGGACTCTTTTATGAAGGGGTTCATATGAAAGAACTTAACGCATCACCCGGTCGTGTTATACAAATCGGCTACGAGGGAGAGGATAAAGTAACAAAGATAGTCTTCCGATATGATGAGGACTGGCTTGCGTGTGGTGACGGGGTCTTTAAAGTCCGGGTCTTACGGCACGGTGATGCCGAAGCCTATAACGCTACGGAAGTTATTGACGATAGAACCGCAATGACGCTGACAATGACCATTACGGACATAGAGCTTTCCGTAAAAGGGCATGGTGAAATGCAGGTGGTCTATATCGGAGCGGATTTCGTTAAGAAGTCACCGATATACAGGTACAATGTTTCCAGAGCGATTGACTCGGAAGTCGTAGACCCGCCAGAAGGAAGCATCATCGCAGAAGTCGAAGAAAGCCTTGCGGAGATTAAGGATGATATTGGCAGTCTTTCGGAGCTGACCACGACGGACAAGAGCAGTTTGGTATCTGCGATCAATGAAGTCAATGCGAAAGAATCTGGAAAGACCATTGACGTTGATGCGGAGCTTTCTGGCACATCTGAAAATCCTGTCCAGAACAAAGTTATTAGCGATGCGCTGGCTGGTAAAGCAGATAAGACCTACGTCGATTCTGCTCTTTCGGATAAGGCAAATACCGCCGATGTGAATACGGCTCTTTCTACTAAAGCAAATACATCTGACGTGAACACAGCTCTTTCCGGAAAAGCTGATAAGTCTTATGTTGATACGGAGCTTTCCAGTAAAGCGGATTCTTCCGACATTGAGACAGCTCTTGCAAGCAAAGCAAACACATCTGATGTAAATTCCGCTCTTGCCTTGAAAGCCAATTCAGCAGACATGCAGACAGCCCTAGCGGGCAAGGCAAGTACGGAAGTTGTTACACAGTCCGCTAACGGTCTTATGAGCAGTACGGATAAAACGAAGCTCGACACTGTCTATGCTGACTATTCTTCCGCGCTCACAGCACTGGGGGTGATATGATATGGCAACACCTTTAACGGACGGAATTAATGCGCTAATTAGATACGCCAACGAAACGACGGGTTCCACAACCGATACGACACTGAGTGATGCGGTGGAATCTCTTGTTGCTGGATATGGTGGGGTAAAAGTTTATAGCGAAACATATACTCCTAGTTCAGATTCTCCGGCAGCAACTATTGATACAGGAGCAACAGGGTGGAGCCATTTTTTAATAGTTCCTCACGTTCTTCCTTATGCTACGAGCTACGTTCGATGCCTTGGTTGTAAATATGTTGATTTTAACACAAGATACTATCTAAACACATTTGGTGCTTCATCTGCATCGGCTACTCCTAGTTCATGTAGAACAGTGACAGATGATACAAGCCCGTCGCTATCAGCAACAGTTCAAGTAAGCGGGACATCAATTAATTTTACAGGACTAATCGCATCGCAAGGTGGAAGTTTTCAAGCAGGTACGCAGTATGATTGGTACGCATGGTAGAAAGGGATTAAATTATGTACACATTTCTTACAGAATTAGATAAAAGACCTGATGGTATCATCAACAACACCGTAACACCACGTTCTTCCCTTGCAACGGGACTTGCACTCTACTATGACCGTGCGAGCAAAGCGGTCACATCAACGCAGTTCACAGGGGTAGCCCTGACGCTCACGGACGAGAACGGCAATATCATCGAAAATCGCTATTTCGAGACGCTTTACGAAGCACCGGAAGAGAACTAAACACCTGTTTAAGTAACTAAGGCATCGGACGTTCTCTGGTGCTTTTCTATTTTCAATGAGGAGGGAACTACTTTGGAATTATCACAGATAACATACACACAGCCCTATTGGATTATCCTTCTTCCGCTCATCGGTGCGGCGTCTGACATTATCACGGGGTGGATACAGGCGAGCGTCAACAGCTCGTGGGATTCGACCGTCATGCGCAAGGGGCTTTATCGGAAAGCGGGGGAGCTGCTTGTGGTCATACTCGGCTGTGTGGCAGAGTATGCGGTTCCGATGGCACATGATGCGCATGTGGCGACGTTCCTGTCGCTTTACATCGTGCTCATGGAAGTGATTTCGGTTGTGGAGAATCTCGACCGTGCGGGTATTGCCATTCCGGCAGTCTTAAAGGACAGACTGCAAAAGACAAAAGATAAGATTGATGATGGCGAGTAACACAATATGGCGGGGACTTCGGTCTCCGTCTTTTTTTATTTGAGGGCAAGCTATGACCGAAAAAGAATGGATTGAATTTATCGCACATGACGCACAACGGGCGGCGAATTTATACGGCTACCTTCCGAGCGTCCTGATTGCGCAGACCTGTCAGGAGACTGGCTACGGCGTGACGGACTTATCTCAGCCCGGCATCTACAACACGGTCGGCATGAAAAAGGAACTGCTCAACTCCACATGGAAATCTATGTACTGGCTCGGCGATACCTACACGAAGCAGACTCCAGAATGGTACGGAGGTAAGCAGACAACTATCACAGACGTTTTCCGGGTCTATCCTGACTATTTCTCCGGTCTTGCGGATTACTGCCAGTTCATGCACGACGCACGCTATTCCGTAAACGGCTCCTACAAATACCGCGACCTGCTCGGAACGCGCGACCCGTATACGCTCATCGAAGGCGTGCGGAGCCGGGGATACTGTACAGACCCGTCTTACTCCACATCTATCATGCGAATCATCGAGAAGCACAACTTGACCAAATACGACACGGAGGCAAAGCAGATGGAAAAGCCAACAATCATCAACCGAATCGCGGAGAATCGTTCGCAGGTTCCGGCACACAACGCAAACTCCCACGAGTACCTTGCAATTCACTATCTCGGCGTAAACGGAGAGAATCCCGACCTCTATGGCGGCGGCTATGGAGGTCATTTTTATGTGAGTAAACAGGGTGAATGTTATCAAGCAGCAGAGGTGACGGACAAGCTTTGGCATGTCGGGGCATCGTCTGGATTCTCCTACAAACACCCGTATGCAAGGAACTCGAATACAATCGGGATCGAGTGTGCAACATACTCTATCGGCGATTCATGGTATTTCACGGAAAAGACTCAGGAAGCGTGTGCGCGTCTGGCGGCGTGGATCCTCGACCATTACAAAATCCCACTTGATCATCTGCTCCGTCACGGAGACATCACGACGAAACACTGCCCGTCTCCGTACATCGATAATCCGGGGGATGGCCCGAACTGGACGTGGGCGAAGTTCAAAGCAAGAGTGGCTGAGTACATGGGCGGAAGTGTTCCGGAGCAGGAGCTGACGCCTGAGCAGAAGGTCGTTGCCGCGGGGCAGAGACATTCCGTAAACTACACCGGACATGTGATTGACTGCGATGGTGTTTACGGAAAAGAGTCCAGAAAGAACGCAATCCGCTGTCTCCAGAGGGCGGCAAACATTGATTGGAATGCAGGCTTGTCCGTTGACGGCATTATCGGAGATAAGACCCGGAAAGCATTCGAAGGGCATTATATCAAGCGCGGCGAATGTCAGGACATGGTGACAGCGGTCGAAATCATCATGTACATGAGGGGCAGAAATCCGAACGGGGTCGAGGTTCCAGGCGTGTTCGGAGCGGGTCTTGCAAAAGCACTGGGGACGGAGTATATTACAGGTGCGGAAATATTGAAACTCGTTGATTAAACGGGTGAAAAAAGAGGGGGCGTTATGCCTCCTCCTTTTCTTTTCCCGTGCGGAAATCGTGCGGAAAACTGATATCACTCCATAGCACATTATTACCTATATAATAGGAAAGAACCCACATTATATAGCATTTTATCACGATATAGCACTTACAATGTAGACCTACCGGCTATTAAACAGAAAACCCGAGAATGTTGATTTTATCAGCGTTTTCGGGTCTTTTTTTGTTGCTCAAAACAGCTCATGCGGAAAGCATGCGGAAAATCACAGAATTTTTACGGCGTCCAGTCTCTCATTATCCGCCTTCCGCATCTTGTCCGTGACGTGCATATAGATTTCACGGGTGACGGAACTATCAGCGTGTCCGAGCTGTCTGCTGATTGTCTCGATCGGGACACCTGCCTCCGCCATAAGACTTGTGTATGTGTGGCGGAGAGAGTGAACCGGGAGAGGGTGCCCGATTACCTTCTCAACGTGGTCACGGAAATACTTACTGTACGCCACGTAGTGCATGTAGCCTCCGTCCTTCCATGGGAAGAGGAGATTCGTCCGCACGCCGTATGAGAGGCATATTTGCTTTTGGCGGTGGAGGACGGTCTTGACCAGGTCAAAGAGTTCCGGTCGCATATGAATCGTGCGCTCTGACATTTCTGTTTTGGTGCTCTGAATCTTATTCGTGTTGAGCGAATAGGTCTTGTCTATTCTAAGCTCGTGTGCGTCCATATCCGCGTCTTTTACGGTCAGGGCGATTGCTTCTCCGATACGACAGCCAGAAAGCACGAGAAAGCGCGTCAGGAGCTGATAATCGGTGTGTGTGTCCATGGTGGAGATGACTTCCCGGAGCTGGTCGGATTCGAGATACTTTCCGATGACCTTTTGACGGCTGGACGGCTCCGGGTAGCGTTCGAGGCGGTCAACCACGGACGTGTCCGGGACGTAGCCCTGACGGTATGCCCAACGGAAGAGGGTCTTAATGTGCTTGATTTTGATGTTCTTCCATGTAGCGCCCTTCCGGGTGGAGTCGAGCCGGTCACGGATAATCGGGGCAGTAATCTTCGTGACCAGAACGTCAGAACCGATAAGCTTGCGGAGGACGGCAAGGACTGCTTCGTCCTGCTTTGCTGTGGACTCCTTCCGCATCTGGTATTGGTAGCGAACAAAGCGGTCGATAAGCTCTCCGAACCGCATGGAGTCGGGAGTGACGTGGGATTTCTCTTTGATTTTCCGCTGAAGGATAGCAGCAGCTTCTTTTCTGGAATTGTTCGTGTTCTTGTCGAGAATGACTGAGACCTCGCGCTTTCGCCCGGTGAGCGGGTCGGCGTAGGACTCAGCGAAACGGAATTTGTCTTTGTAGGGGCGGACGTACATGATTACACCTCCTTTATTTGTTGCGGACGGACTCCTGCTTTGCTTTCAGGTATTCCTCCATCTTTGTAGGCTTCCTCGGTTCTAGCTCTCCTCCGACAGCTTTCGAGATTCGTTCGAGCTGACGAATCATGATGAAGTTCTGTTCCATGATTGTATGGAGATAGTAGACTGCAAGGCGTTCCTCTTCCTTACCTACTTTCGCGAACGAAGAAAACGTCATTCCTGTTTCAAGTAGACCGGTTCCTAGATTTTCGTAATAGATTTTTCTGATTGATTCCAAGTCGCTCCTGTTCGTAAGTTCTTCCAGGTTATACTTTCTCAAAAACTTCTCAAATTTTTCTTTGTCGTTTGCCATATTATCCCTCCATTTCATGTGCTCTGATTTCAATAAGGCCAGTCGGTAGGTCGCTGTCAAAGTCGCCTCTCATGATGTGGTCTATCTCGTGTTTGTAGGCTTCGAGCCTTGCTCGGTCGCAGAGTGTTTCGTTGATGCATATCGTGTACCAGCCGTCTTTCCGTACCACATAACTCCTGATTCGGGACGGCATGGAAATGACGTATGTACGGATATTATCAGGACATCTTTTCAATGAATTTTGTGACAAGTTCTACATCCTCCGGTTTAAGATTTGCTGATGCTTTGAAGAGTACGCCGTATTCGGGATTCGTGCGGAGACGATCCGTTACGGCTTGAACGACTTCGTTGTCATAGTATTCGGTCAGCTGTCCGTCTGGGAGGACTTCGCCCATTAATTCGCCCGGAGTGGTCTCTAAAACTTTCGCAAATTGAATAATTTTCGACTGACTAAGGTCAACCGCTCCGTTCTCGACTTTTGCGATGCTTGAACGATTCGTGTATCCCATCTTGTCGGCAAGTTCCTGCTGAGTCATTCCCAGTTCTATTCTTCTCGCTCTGATATTCTTGTAAAGCTGTTCCATGTTTCTCCCTCCTTCACTCCCTTAATTAGAATATACTCCCTTTGTGAAATAAATTCAACAAATATGATAAACGTGCTTGACATTCACGTGAAAACCTTTATAATATTCATTGTGTGAAGGACATTCACACAGAATACGGAAGAGAGGAGGAATAGCATGACAGATTTTGAACTGCTTGAAAAAATCATGGAGCGGTCAGGAGCTACGGTGGATGCGGTCGCTAAAGCCGCTAA
>Ga0326511_10002636_pt1 | contig 14515 bp, 19 predicted proteins | sample 0_2496_0518_D_FD_203701 | JGI IMG/M metagenome (GOLD analysis project Ga0326511, IMG submission 203701) | Bovine rumen microbial communities from UC Davis, California, United States - 0_2496_0518 | ecosystem: Host-associated > Mammals > Digestive system > Stomach > Rumen | place: USA... | reverse complement strand
CTCATCCGCCGTTCAGCGCCGATTTCCACGAGGGATTGCCATGACCAAGCAGAATTTACACACGCGTTGCAAATCGGAGAATGCCTATGATAGATATTAGGAAAGATAGGTTAGGGCAGCTGAAGGATCTACTGGAAACGCTGGCGGATAAGATAAACGAAGATCCAGGCGCGAGAGATATGGCTCAGCTGGCGAAGCAGTACAGAGAAACACTGAAGGAAATTGAAGAACTGGAGGGTAACGATGGCACGGAAGACGAAATCGGAAAGCTCCTTAGCGAATAGGTTCGGTTCTCAGGAGCCGACAGTAAGGATAGCTCCTAAGTATGATGCTACAGAATTGAGAGCGGTCAGGCTATTAAAGGCAGGTGGACTCCTCTTAGATCCGTGGCAGAGCGACATTCTGGATGATTGGATGGCATATAATGCTGGTGGAAAGTGGGTAAGCAAGACCTGCGGCGGCTCTGTTCCGAGACAGAACGGCAAGTCTCTCCTCGTACAAGGCAGAGCAGATGTTGGAATGCTGACCAGAGACGAGAGAGTAATCTATACGGCACATCTCCAGAAGACAGCTACGGAGACATTTGAAGAAATGGCAGCCTTTTTTGATCAGGACTGCTTTAAAAAATATTTGAAGGATATTAAGACTGCGATAGGCAGGGAGCAGATCATATTGAAGTCTGGAGCCAAGATTAAGTTTTTAGCCCGGACAAGAAATGGCGGACGAGGCCAGCACGGAGACTTGTTGATTTTCGATGAAGCACAAGAGCTTGACGATAATCAGCAGTCTTCTTTTATTCCTGCAATATCCGCAAGTCTTAATCCCCAGACTATCTATGTTGGAACTCCTCCGGATGATCCGACCACTGGAACAGTCTTCAGAAAGATTCGACAGGATGCGATTGATGGAAAGACAAAATCAACCTCGTGGTTCGAGTATTCCATACCGAAGATCGTGAATGTCGGAGATCCGGACCTGTGGTTTGCTACAAATCCCGCTTTAGGGCGAAGGATTCAGCTGACAACAGTGGAAAGTGAGCTGGAACAGATGGCTGAAGACACGTTCGCAAGAGAACGACTCGGCTATTGGAGTCCGATTATCATTCAGCATCTCGATTATGCTATTGATTCAAGAGTCTGGGACGCATGCCGAAGTGATGAATTAAAGCCAGAAGGCAAAACGGCTTACGGAATAAAATTCAGTGCTGACGGCTCAGAGGTCTGCTTATGTGGAGCGGTCATTCCGCAGGAGGGAGTTCCAAGAATATCCCTTATTGAGAGACGGCCTACTGGTCTTGGCACTCAATGGCTTGCCGACTGGCTTAAGGTGAGATATGACAAGGCCTGCTGCGTGGTCATAGACGGGCGCAACGGCGTTGATGTATTGATAGATAAGATAGTTGACGTTTGGAAATACAAGGGCTCTGTTATAAGGCCTACAGCGAAGGATATGATCGCGGCGGTAAGCCTTCTGATGGATTCCTTGAGTGAACAAACAGTAAGCTGGTATTCCGGACAAACAGATCTGCGAGACAGTGCCACAATGTCGACCAGAAGAGCAATTAGCGGCGGTTGGGGGTTCGGCGGTGAAAATTCCTCTCCAATTGAGGCTTGCGCTCTGGCCCTGTGGGGCTGTAAGAACTCCAAGAGGAATCCAGGCAAGAAGATGAGAATCGGTTAAGGAGAAAGAGATGCTAACGTTATCAGCAATAAATATTAAAAACTTCCCACTGAGCGAAGTCGACAAGCTGACGCAGTTGTTAAACAACTATAACTCGCACATGTACAAGAATCAGCAGAAGGACAAGTATTATGAGGGTAATATATCTCTCGGCTCTGTTAATCTTGGAATTGCTCTCCCTGAGACGCTGAGAGGACTGGAAATAGGCTGCTCTTGGGGCGCTAAAACGGTCGACGTGCTGGCTGCAAGGTCTATGTTCGATGGATTCGTTGGAGCTAACGGAAATGAAATCGAGGACGTTGACAGGATAGCTGTTGCTAACAATCTGATAGCAGAGTACGAAAAAGCTTGCAGGGATGAGCTGAAGTACGGATGCACATTTGCCACTCTTTCAAAGGATGATGAGATAGGTTGTAAGATACGTTTTCACAGCCCTCAGACAGCTTCAGCCCTTTGGGATGGAGAAAAGGGAAGAGTCAGTTGCGGATTCGCTATAATCGACACACAGCCGAACAACGAGGATGATTCAACATGGATGCCTACTCTGATCTATTACTATACAGATACGGCTGTTTGGGTAATGCGTGAAAGCTATGGTGAATGGATAGCAGAAGAATATCCTCACAAGATGGGCAGACCGCTCATAGAGCCTCTTATATGGAATGCGACAAGCAATAAGCCTTTTGGACGTTCAAGGATAAAAGAGCCCATCAGAAGGCTTATAGACGGGTATGTGAGGACAATAGCGAATGCTACGATAGGCTTGGAGTTTGCTACATCACCGCAGAAATATTTGTTAGGTGTCACGGATGAGCAATACGATGTAATCATCAATCAGAAGTTTAAACAGTATGTCGGAAGCATATTAGCAAGCACCAATAATCCCGAGACAGGCGAAAAGCCGACATTCGGACAGCTTACACAAGGCTCTATAACTCCACACGTTGAGATGATCCGAGTTCTGGCAACGCAGTTCTCGGCGGCAACAGGATTATCTGTCACAGATACCGGAGTTGTTAACGATGCGAACCCGACAAGCTCCGATGCAATACTTGCACAGAGTCAGACCCTTATAGCAATGGCTGAACAGCTTAATATCGGAAATGGTGTTGCACTCAGAACGATAGCTCTCATGGCTTTGGCAATAGCCAACAACGTATCACTCAATGATCTGAGCAAAGAACAGAGAGATATCATGGCACACTTCAAGAATCCGGCAATGCCATCTGTGGCAATGACAACGGATGCGGCTATTAAGATAGCATCAACAAGACAGAGCTTTGCAAATACTGATACATTCCTTGAAATGATAGGCTTTGATAAGGCAGATATAAGAAGAATCAAGGCACAGGAAAGAATGAATAGAGGATTGGAGTTAGCAGGAAGCATTGAATGAGATATCTGAGAAAACTTGGAAAGCCTATATTGAACGGCTGAGAAAAATCAATAATGCCGCCGCTGAAAAAGTGACAGGATGGCTGAATGTTTACGGAGTGATGGAAGGCGGAAAAATCAGCCCCCTTTTGTCAGTTGATATCTATGACAGAAACCTCATTGATTATTGCTATTATGTCGTGCAGGAATACGGAACAGCTTCGGCGGCTATGTCGGGGGCAATGTATGAAGCTCTTGCAGACCTTGAAGGAGTGACAGTTCCGGCGGCAATGCTTGCTGAAAATGCAGACGTTGGAGAGGTAGCGAAGACCATCAACGGAGTGCTGAAGCATTCCAATAATCCCGAAGAGCTGTCAAGTGCTGTCGGCAGGCTTGTTAAGAGAGCAGGAGCAGACACTACACTCATCAATGCCGAGAGAGACGGGGCACAGTTCGCTTGGATACCGATGGGCGATACTTGTGCATTCTGTATCACGCTTGCATCGAGAGGATGGCAGAGAACAAGTGCAAAAGCCATGAAGGACGGACACGCAGAGCACATCCATTCAAATTGTGATTGCAATTATTGCGTGAGATTCAATGAATCAACCACCGTTGAGGGGTATGACCCCGATGCATACTATGAAATGTATGAGAATGCAGAAGGATATACTCCGAAAGAAAAGATAAATGCCATGAGAAGAGAGTTCTATGCAGAAAACCGAGAAGAGATAAATGCTCAGAAACGGATGGCATACCAAAAGCGGAAAGAGCTGAACAGCTCCGAAGCAACAGAAACGAATATAGATTAATTCAACATCCGAGAGGATGTTTTTTTAATGCCAACTTACGGCTTAGTAAGGAAATTTACTCTTAGGAGGTCTAAAAAATGGAAACTGTTGAAACACAGGAAAAGACATTCACACAGGAAGAGGTGAATGCAATCGTATCACAAAGACTTGAGAGAGACAGAGCAAAATATGCCGATTATGACTCACTCAAGGAGAAGGCAACAAAATTCGATGAGATGGAAGAGGCAAGAAAGACAGAGCTTCAGAAGGCAACGGAGAAAGCTGAGAAGCTTGAGGCAGAAATCAACTCAATGAAAGAGGCAGAGACCATCAGAACGATGAAGGAGCAGGTTTCTAAGGAGACAGGTGTTCCGACAAGCCTTCTTACAGCATCATCTGAGGAAGAGTGCAGAAAACAGGCACAGGACATCCTCGGATTTGCAAAAGTCAATGGCTATCCTCAGTTGAAGGATGGCGGCGAAGTAACAAAAGTAAGTAAACCAACAACCCGACAGCAGTTTGCTGAATGGGCAGAAAAGAACCTATAAGGAGGAAAACAATATGGCAGTTGTAGGCATACCAACAAACAGAACATCAATCGACCTTCCTGTTGACGTATCGAGAGAGATTATCGCAAAGACACAGGAAGCATCAAAGGTAATGCAGTTAGCAAGACAGATAGAGCTTCCGGGAAAAGGAGCGGCTATCAATGTTATCACAAGTGATCCAGAAGCGGCTTGGGTTGGAGAGACAGCGAAGAAGCCTGTATCTAATCCGGGACTTGCTACTAAGGTAATGAGAGCTTATAAGCTTGCAGTTATCGTTCCGTTCTCAAACGAGTTCAGACGTGACGTAGCAGCTCTCTATGATGCTTGCATCAACAGACTTCCCGGCGCTCTCGGTAGTAAATTCGATAACACAGTATTCGGCGGCACACAGGCACCGGGCTCAGACTTCGACACTTTCGCAAATGTAACAGCACAGGAGATCAAGACCAATACATATGACGGACTTGTTGCGGCAGATACGGATATCGCAACACACGGCGGTATCGTTAACGGCTATGTAATCAGCCCACAGGGAAGAGGAATCCTTCTCGGAGCAAAGGACGGAGACGATAGACCACTCTTTATCAACTCTGTTGCTGAAGGTGCTATCCCGATGATTCTCGGAGCAAGAGTTGAGCAGTCAAAGGCGGCTTATATTCCGGGCAACGCTTCCGCATCACCTGCTGTTCCGGCAAAGGTAGGATTTGTCGGTGATTGGACACAGGCAATGTACGGAACAGTTGAGGGAGTTGTTATTGACTTCTCAAGTGATGCTACACTCGATCTTGGAGAAGGTGAGACAATCAACCTCTTCCAGCAGAATATGTTTGCAGTAAGAGCAGAAATCGAAGTCGGATTCCGTGCTGACACTTCTGTATTTAACGCTCTTACAGCGGCTAATTGATGATTAAATTCATCAACGCTTCTACCGGCACGACAATGTGGGTAGCGGATGAGAGGAAACAGGAATATCTTGAGGCAGGTCACAAGCTTGCCTCAGTTCCTTCCTCAATAAAGCCTACTAAGACCGAAGAGAAGAAGGAAATACCAAAGACTAAGAAAAAGTGAGGTGAATGTGATGGCTTATGCAACAGTAGCAGACGTACAGGCTCGGATGGTCAGAACACTTTCCGAGGGTGAAGAGGCAGTCTGCACAAATCTCTTGGATGATGCAGCAGTCATTATTGATGCCTTTAATAGTTCGGCAAGCGCAGATGCAAAGAAGGTTGTTTCTGTAAGGATGGTTATACGGTCTATTGGAGACGGGGAAACGACTGGCATTCCAATGGGGGCTACTCAGGGTTCAATGAGTGGTCTGAGCTATTCGCAGAGCTGGGCTATTGGAAGTGGCGGCGGAGCTGGTGAACTGTACCTTGGAAAGCTGGATAAACAGCTTCTGGGATATGGAAACAAAATCGGCTCCCATTCACCAATTGAAGATTTAGGAGGAAGCCATGAAGGGAACAACAATCCAGTTGGTTAAAAAGACCATAACTTCTTATGATGACTTCGGCGCTCCTATTTATTCAGAGGAACTTATTGATGTTCCGGATGTACTCGTTGGAAATCCATCAACCAATGACATGGTAAATACCTTGAGCCTGTATGGAAAGTATATTGCTTTTGTTCTGGGCATTCCAAAGGGTGATGCGAATGATTGGACGGACGCAGAGGTCATCATCTGGGGCGAAAGATATAGAACAATAGGTTATCCCGAGACTGGAGAGCCAGAGAACATTCCTCTCCGCTGGGGAAAGAATGTAAAGGTGGAACGTTATGGCTAAGAAAGTCGAGATAAAACTCAATTCAGCCGGCATTCAGGAACTTCTTAAATCGGCGGAAATTGCAAACGCTTGTATGCAAGCTGCACGATCAGTTCAAGCGAAGGCCGGGGATGGATATGAGGTGCAGTCTCGTACTTATCCAGAACGTACCGGAGCGGCAGTTATAGCCGTTTCCAAAGAGGCCATCAAGGAGAATCTTGAGGATAATACATTGTTAAAGGCGTTGTCATGATAGAGAAGATTATCTTAAATTACCTAAATTCAGTGCTGGAAGTTCCAGTTTATATGGAAGAACCAGCAAACAAGCCAAGCAGCTTTGTTGTTGTGGAAAAAACGGGTTCTGGTAGACAGAATTATATCTTTTCCGCCATGATAGCCATTCAGTCTTATGGAGAGTCACTGTATAAGGCGGCAGAACTCAACGAGGCTGTCAAAGAAGCCATGTTTGGCATTTTATCCGTTAATGAAGTAGCAAGCATCCGACTTAATTCGGATTACAACTTCACGGATTCAGCAACAAAACGATACAGATACCAGGCGGTATTTGAATTAACACACTATTAGGAGGTTAAGGCATGAGTACAGTAAATTCAGCTCACGTTTCAGCTGGAAAGCCTAAGATCACAGGCGCAATATACAGAGCACCACTTGGAACCACTCTTCCGACAGATGCTACAACAGATCTTGCTGAAGCATTTAAGAATATGGGTTACGGTTCTGAGGATGGTCTTGTTAATAATAACACTCCTGAGTCAGAGAGCATTAAGGCATGGGGCGGTGATACCGTTCTCACAGTTCAGACAGGCAAGGAAGATACATTCGGCGTTACTCTTATTGAGGTTACTAACATCGATGTTCTCAAGGCTGTTTATGGAGCCGATAATGTTTCCGGAACTCTTGAGGATGGAATCGAGATCAAGGCAAACGCTAAGGAGCAGGAAGCAGCTTCTTGGGTCATCGATATGGTTCTTAAGAACAGCGTTAAGAGAGTAGTTATTCCAGAAGGAACCATCACAGAGATTGGAGAGATTTCATATACCGACAGTTCCGCAATCGGATATGCTCTGACAATAACAGCTGTTCCTGATGCAAACGGCAATACTCATTATGAGTATATCAAGGGAAGCGCTCCGACACTTTAAGCAAAGGAGATGGGATTAAATGATAGGAAAGACAAATAGTGGATTCAGCTTTGATATTGATGAGCAGAAGCTCGATGATTACAAGCTGATGAAAAAACTCAATGATGTTTCTAACGGTCAATCTGGAAAGATTGTTGAAGTCATTGGAATGCTTTTGGGACCAGATCAGGAAGAGAAGCTGATGGAACACGTTGAAAAGCTCAATGATGGAAAATGCAGCGCAACCGGAATGATCGCAGAGCTTGAATCAATTTTCGAGGTCTTAAAAGGAAAAAACTCCTCATCCTCGCCCACATGATCAACGAAAACGAGGACGCATTGATATGTGATCTCGCTGAAACGTATGGCATATATGATTACAGGTCGTTACCAGCAAGAACGGTAGCGACCTTGGCTGTGGGATTGAGGAATGATTCAAGGATTAAAATGTATCTAAGCGGGGAGCCGTTGACTTTTGATCAGTTGATGATGGTCAAAATATACGACCTGTTGAACTGGCTTGCTTGGACAAAGACGAAAAGAGCCGAAAAGGGACAGGGAATGCCGGAACGCTTAGAAGACAGAATACGAAAGAAAATGCTTGAGAAGTCGGATGTTGTTCAGTTCGAGAGCAGTGAAGACTTCAAGAAGGCACGAGATAAATTATTAAAGAGGATAAACAATGGCTGATTTAGCTACTGCTTATGTGCAGATTATACCAACTACAAAAGGAATAAAGGGAGAGCTTGAAAGCACTTTAGGCGCTGAAGCAGAGTCAGCTGGAGAATCCGCCAGCGGTAGATTTGGAACTGGAATGAAGAAGGCGGGTAAGCTTATAGCTGGCGCGGCTGCTGTAGGTTCTATCGCAATTGCGGGGCTTACAAAGAGCGCTGTATCAAGTTACGCCGAATATGAACAGCTTGTTGGCGGTGTTGAGACGTTGTTTGGAACTCAGGGAATGAGCATCGAACAATATGCCCAGAACGTCGGAAAGAGCGTTTCCGAAGTTCAGGACAAGTACGCGTCTCTTAGTAACGCTCAAGAAGATGTATTCAAGAATGCGTCTGAAGCATACATTACAGCGGGAATATCTGCAAACGATTATATGGAGCAGGTTAACTCAACCGCCGCTGCAATGGTTAGCTCTTTAGGCGGAGATACTGAAAAAGCGGCAAAACTCGCAGATCAGGCAATCATTGATATGTCAGACAATGCCAATAAGATGGGAACGTCCATGGAAAGCATCCAGAATGCCTATTCGGGATTCGCTAAAGGCAACTTTACGATGCTGGATAACCTCAAACTGGGTTACGGCGGAACGAAGGAAGAAATGGAGCGACTGCTTGAAGACGCAGAGAAGATTTCTGGCATTCATTATGATATATCAAGTTATGCGGATATTACTGAAGCTATACACGTTATGCAGACGGAAATGGGTATAGCAGGAACTACCGCTGAAGAAGCACAGGGAACCATTTCTGGCTCGCTTAATATGTTAAAGGCATCTTGGGAAAACATGATGGTTGGAATGGCAGATAGCGGAGCCGATTTTGATGGGTTAATGGACCAGCTGGTCACATCAGCAGAGACTGTAGGAACTAACCTTCTTCCAGTTATCGAAAAAGCCATTACTGGAATTGCTAAACTTATATCAGGGCTTGCTCCGAAAATAGTGGCAATGCTTCCGTCGCTGATCAGCTCTCTTGTACCTGCGTTGATGACTGCGTTAATGGGACTTGTTAATGCGATAATTACTCAGCTTCCAAGCATATTACAGGCAGTGCTTGATGCAGCCATGGAAGTTCTGAAATCTTTCGGCGATATGCTTCCGGAATTGATTCCATCGATTATTCAAATGGTTCTTGGAATAGTTGACGCAATTATAGCTAACGCAGGATCTATGATCGAAGCTGCATTAGCGTTAATAACTGGACTTGCTGAAGGTCTTTTAGCAGCGGTCCCTATTATAGTAGAACGTTTACCTGGAATAATTCAGTCGATTATTGAGGCATTAGTTGCTAACATCCCGCTCATAATTGAGACCGGTATTCAGCTGTTTGTTGCTCTTGTGGAAAATCTTCCAGCAATTATCGAGGGAATTATTACAGCTATTCCAGAGATAATAGCAGCTATACTTGAATCGCTCGCACAGCTTGCACCACAGCTTGCGGCACTCTTCCAAGGTGCATGGGAAATGATCACGACAATCTGGAGTGTTGCAATCGGATTCTTCCAAGGCATCTGGGACGGAATCACCTTGGTCTTTTCTGTAGTCGGAGAAGTATTAAGCGGATTCTTCCAGGGAGCTTGGGACCTAGTTCAGGGAATATGGAATGTTGCTGTAGGCTTCTTTAGCGGAGTTTGGAGTGGCATTACAGCAGTCTTCAGCGGAGTTGCAAGCTTCTTCAGTGGAGTATTCAGCGCTGCATGGAATGCTATTACAAGTATATTTAATAAGCTCGGAAGCTTCTTCAGTGGTGTTTGGAATGCCGTTGTATCTATTTTTAGAGATGCGGGTGTTGCTGTCGGAGATGCTATCTCTGGAGCCGTTCGTGGGGCTGTTAACGCGGTCCTCGGCGGTGCTACAAGGATAATCAATGGATTTATTTCCGCCATCAACTTTGCAATCGGAGTTATCAATGCAATTCCGGGTGTTAGTATATCACCGATTGGATATCTTAGTGCGCCAGCTCTGGCACAAGGTGGTATCTTGGAAAAAGGTGAAATCGGACTTCTGGAAGGCAACGGAGCAGAGGCTGTAGTTCCACTTGATCAGAATAAGGCATGGATTCATGCAGTTACAATGGACTTTATGTCAGAGCTTCAGAGTCAATATGCTTCTGTCAGATCTGTGGCTGGTTCGCCGGTTGGAGGATCTGCAAACGGTGATATATCCATGGATGGCGCCTGGAACAATGGCAACATCATTATTCCGGTATCTATCGGAGGCAGACAGATTGAAAGAATAGTAATTGATGCAGAACGCATTAATGCCCTCAGAACAGGAGGCAGATGATGTTAGGATCAGATTATATACAGATAAATTCCATTTCTTATACCCCTTCCAACTTTAGTTATGCCCTGCATGCGGATGAGGATGTTTTCAAGTCCGCTGCAGGGACTGACCTGGTTAATGTGGTGAGGCTTGATAAGCATGTATTCACACTGTCCTGGGAGGGCATAGATTCTGATTTGTTAGATCAGATTGAGGCATTATGTAAGGAGCCTACAGTTACATTGACATATAGACTGCATGATTATACTTGCAGGGCTCGCGGCATATCTCCTCAGTTGCTTAACAAGTCATATAAATACAGGAGGTCAGATGGCCTCTGGAACATACAAATAACACTGACAGAACTATAAGGAGTTAACATGTACAGTGTATCGAATAACTACTTAAATCAAATAAGAAAACCTTATTCCAGAAGAAGCCTGAAAGGAACTATCGGAGTTGTGAACTTCACTCATGATGATGTCCTGTCGGGCTCTTTTTCTGTATCTAATCAGTGCAGTGATACCAACGAGGTAACTATTGGTTCCGTGTATATGGGGGAATTGGAAGCCACCTTTAGAGCAGACCTTGTTCCTAGGAACCAGTGGAAGGGCGCTGTTATAACGGTGCAGGACGGATTATATATAGATGTTACGCATAGTTATGAATATATCCCACTCGGAGTATACACCATTGATGATGCAAAGATAGATAAGCACGGCATCAAAGTTCACGCCTATGACCATATGATCAAATTTGAAAAGGAATGGAACATATCAACCACGATAGGATCTCCTTATTCCATATTGAGGATGCTGTGTTCCGACTGTCAAGTTGGCTTAGGCATGACTCAAGCACAGATTGAAGCGCTTCCGAATGGTACACAGTCATTAGCGCTGTATTCGGAAAATGACTGTGAGACTTACAGAGATGTGCTGTTCTGGCTGGCTCAGACCTTGTGTGCATTTGCAACCATTGGAAGAGATGGAAAGCTATACCTCAGAACATATGGCCAATCAGAGCTTGATTCAATCAGTACAGGGCTTCGGTTTGAGGATAATGAGTTCTCAACATATCAGACTGGTTATTCCGGTATAGGACTGACCAATGTGGATGACAAGGAATATATATATGTGTCAGAGGGACAGGACAATCTTTTGAGCTATAACCTTGGAGCTAATCCCTTCATGCAATATGGCACCAAGTCAACGCGCAAGTTAATGATGCTCAACATTCTGAGACAGCTGAAGCTGATTGATTATGTACCATTTGAGACCAGCCTGCTACACTGCCCGGCTTATGATTTAGGAGATGTGATCCAGTTTACCGGAGGTATAGCGGATGATACCAAACACTGCTGCATCATGTTTTATGAATATAACTTTGAACATTATGCTGCGGAGGGCTTCGGAGCAAACCCTGCACTTGCAACAGCAAGGAATAAGACCGATAAGGACATAGCAGGGCTCATGTCCAAGACGGATAAAAACAGCCTTCAGATGTACACCTTCAAGAATGCCGAATCCGTGACTGTCAATGACAATGAGGAACAGGAGCTTATATATATAAGGTTCGCCACGATGGAAGCAAGGATGGTCACATTCCAAGCGGAAATCCTTGCGGATGCGGATGCCACATTGGAAGAGATAGAGGCAAAGGTTAAATACTACTTTGACGGAGCGGAAGTCTTAGATTATCAGCCAACGGAAACATGGTCAGAGGATGGAAAGCATATAATCAACCTCTATTATGTCATTGATGTTGAGCCGAATACTCTGTACAGATGGCAGGTGGCACTTGAATCACTCGGAGGCTCTATAACGGTAGACCAAGGACACGCAAGAGGCACGATATGGGGACAGGGACTCGTAGCAGTCGGAACATGGGATGGATATATTGATGTTGAAGATACCCTCTCAGCGATTAGCCTTGATAGTATCGGAGTTGATACATTCACAGCTGAAGTTGAATGTGAGGTCATTGTTCCTCATGATATTGAGGTTGAGGATACCATCACAGCGGTTAACCTTGATAGTATTGAGGTTGATACGTTCGAAGCTATCATGTATGTTAACAAGACATCACTTATTGATGAACAGATTACTTGGGGACAGCTCAAGGATGATGAGTCATGGGCAGATGTTAAGGATAAACATGTATGGTAATAAATTAGGTAACTGTTTATTTTATATTCCTTCATTTTCGTGGGTGGTTTGGTGCTAAACTGGATCACTCACGATCCTAAAGAAAAGGAGAGAAAATGGCAACATATACTGATAATTATAATTTGATAAAGCCAAGCTATTCGGAGATAGCTGACGTGGCTACTATCAACACTAATATGAACACGATTGATGATATCATGCACTCCACTCAGGTATCATTAGCCCCGGCTTATGATTCGACACAGACGTACAACACAGATGATGTGGTCATGTATGAATTACTGATGTATAAGTGTAAAGAAAATGGTGTCACAGGCACATGGAATGCTTCAAAATGGGAGCGAACAACAGCAGGAGAACACGGAGGTGGTTCGGATGTAGAAGTTACTCAGATACAGACAGAAGGCAAGGCTGTTGCAAGCATAGCTGTTGACGGAGTAAGTACGGATATATTAGTGCCCGAGCTAAAGGTTTACGGTGAAGCAAGTGGAAGTATAGCGGAATTTGATGATGGCTCGAATAAGCCGATGAGCAAATGCATCGCTGAAATAAAAGCTGTTCAGAGTGGAAGCGGAGACCCATCACCTACGAATGTAAGACCTATCAGTGGATTTACAGAGGCGAACATAGCTGTATCACCTACCACAGATGCACAAGATGGCACTACATACTCCGTATCGTGGGAGTCACAAGCTGGCACAGTCTATGGCGGTACACTTGATGTGGTGAGCGGTGAGTTGGTGGTGGATAGGGCGATGTATGCTGCTGACGGCTCGGAATCTGTGCAATCCGTTCGGTACCATGCAAGCGGTCTATACTTTACCATTGTAAAAGGGGATCTCGGCGCAAAGACAACGAATCCGTTGCTTATCTCAAGCCGATTCAAGGCGCAATCAAACGTTGACGTTGCTGTCGGTAACTGCTACATAACGAGTGCTGGACAACTGCTTGTTGCTGTTCTGCCCGATCAAACCGCTACAACGAAAGAAGCGGCTACACAATGGTTCGCGGACAATCCGACACAGTTTGTCTACGAACTAGCAACCCCATTGACCTACCAATTAACTCCAATTCAGGTCAATTCATTACTTGGAATAAATAAAGTATGGAATGACACGAACGGAGAAACGGAAGTTAAGTATATTCGAAATTTAGATACCACCATCAACCAATTAGTTCAGCATCTTACTTATGGATACGGCGGAACTCCATCATTCAACGGTAATGACGGAGATGTTCACATCGTGCTCAATTCGCTCAATAAAAAGAAGGGCGAGTTCATGTGGCTCAATAATCAGTGGACTTTAATTGAGGGTAGCGGTGAAGTAGCGCTTAAGGTATATGACAACGGAGTTGAGGGAGTAGCTTGGTCAGTAACAGGTGGAACAAAGAACACAGCCGATATATCGCTTACAGTCGGCAGTGGTACATTTACGAACTATGCTATCACGAACAGTGCTGTGAATGTCACTAATTATTCCACCTTAACTGTCATTTGTAGGTATCGTGACCAAAATTATACCAAGGTCATTGACTTGACTAACGAATCAGGGAATAAGTATATATCATTTCTTTACGTCACAGATTCAAGTCACAATGAATGTGCTGTCGGGCTTACTGATACTAGCTCACCAGCTCCTACTTATCGAGTTGACAGCCGAAACGGTGGAACATCCGAATGTATCATGTATTCATGTACTTTAGAGTAAATAGGAGGATAACAACATGAACTTAATTACTATTCAGGAACTAAATGATGGCACAGTTGCTAGAAGTTTATTAGCCTATGAAGATGGCAACTCAGCCATGAGTGCATTTTACTCAACTATGGCTTCATCTGTAGCTAGTGATAAGGTGCTTAAAGCAACGTGCATCATCATGACAGATGAAGGACTTATCATTCGTACTGAGCATTGGGAGAGAGAGGAGTAATCAATGATTAAAGGTCATACTCTTATTGATTTAAAGAATATTCATACCGGTGAAGTTGAACATTGGGAAGATGATAATATGGTAACTAATGCCCTGACTTACTTCTTGGCTCAGGGTGGAATGAC
>Ga0326511_10002635_pt1 | contig 14516 bp, 13 predicted proteins | sample 0_2496_0518_D_FD_203701 | JGI IMG/M metagenome (GOLD analysis project Ga0326511, IMG submission 203701) | Bovine rumen microbial communities from UC Davis, California, United States - 0_2496_0518 | ecosystem: Host-associated > Mammals > Digestive system > Stomach > Rumen | place: USA... | reverse complement strand
GCCGATAATGTTCGAAGGATTTACTGCGGAAATATCACTCGACACAGACAGTGCAAACATCAAAGCTATAACAACTAATGCTAAAGCTTCTATTGACTGCCTGCCTTTTTCTAGCAATGGTTTCGGGATCATCGCTAGAGCAGCCGTAGCAATACTAAGCAACAAAATTGCTCCCACAGCAGTAATGAGTCCGAATATATTAGACGGATTCACATTAGAAATACTGCTAGATATAGCCATTATTGCTGCTAATGCGCCAACCACAACACCTAGCCACAATATAGCATTAACGGCAGACGCAAGTCTATCTGGAGGCACAACACTCAGGACAAGGCAAGCAACAGCAAGCAAATCTATTGCCACCGCGAAAGCTATAAGACTTAATACGTCTGCAGCCCCGACCTGACCGCCAATATACTTTGCGATTAAACTCTGAACAAGCATGAAACCGCCGAGCAATATCGCCAATGATGTCATACGGTCAAACGCCGTAGGAAATACGTCATCTGGTATTAATCCCAACGCTGCAATAGCACCGACAAGAATTAGCAAAGCTAGAGCAAATGCTAATGGTGCAAATACTGCAGCAGCAGAAACTTTCATTGCTCGCAAAGAATTAGATGCTGCTGCGAGTAACGCTAATGCTATAAGAACAGCAACGAAGCCTTTTTTAAGCACCGGAACTGGAACTAAAGCATATGCCAAAATAGATAGCAGCAACAAGCCAACGGCTATTGCAAAGGCTAACGGAGCAGCGACATCAGCCGGTCCAAGCTTAAGATCTTTCAAAGCCTGAGCAGATCCCTGTAGTATTCCAAGCGCTATGAATACGCAAACCCCGCCCTGTAGCAAGGTGCCTCGATCCATTTTGCCAAACGCTACTACAGCCCCGATGAGAATTCGAACAGCAAGAGCGAAGGCCAACGGAGCGGCAACATCTGCGGTACTTAGCTTAAGCTCTTTAAGTGATTTAGCAGCTTCTGTAAGAATATCAACAAGAACCGCTATGACTATACCACCAGCTATTAGAGTGTTTGCGTCCTGCTGCCCTATGATTTCCATGGCTTTCGCTATAATAAATATAGCTATGGCCATGCCAAGCATAAGTTTAGAAGCACCGCCGAGATCAGCACCTTCGGCTGGCTTAATCTTTTCAAGCGCAATTGTTACGCCCGTCAGAACTGCTGCTATTCCTGCAACAACCGCAACAGCAGATTTAAAACGATCTTTAGGTATCTCTGCTATCATCGAAATAGCTTTTGCTACTAAATATATAGCGCCAGCAATTTTCACCATTTTTGTGAATTTGCTTTCTTCTGGTACCAGATTTATTCCGAGACCGTTGTCTTTAAGCTTTTCGAAGAACCCTCCAATATTGTCAGCCATGCCGCTAAACGATTTGGTAAGCTTTATGCCGTTAAATATGGACGTTATAACTTTGATACTTCTAGCTGCTGTAAGAACTTTAACGAAGTCAAGCTTAGAAAGGAAATCCGAAAATTTCTTAAACGAATCTGTTGTGAGATTCTTGAAACCCTCGAAGAAGTTTTTAATCCTATCTGTGATAGAAGGCTTCATCACTTCGCTTAAATTTTCAAGCTCTTCAACGTTTTTAACTGTATCGGCAACATCTTTTGCCGCCCCCTTCTTTTTAAAGGGATTCAGATTAGTAATTGTGTCGGCAATACCATCGCCAACGCCTTTAAGTTTATTCTTTGCTTTTTCACCTTTATCGGCAAACGATCCGAACAGGTTAAATATCTTATCTGGAAGAATGTTCTCAAAACTGAAGTCTTTGCCGACAAGTCCGCTAAAGAAACTCTTTATAGCAGCTCCTATGTCTTTGAGAATACCTCCAAAATTCTTAAGTTTTCCGGTTAAATCAGCACCTTTAAAAAAATTACTAATGTGATCAAATATAGAAGGAGTTCCGTCTTTGTTTGTAAATATGCTTTTGGCAAAATCTCGAATACCTTTTCCAAGATCTGAAAAGAACTTCGTGACTTTGTCCATGGACATGTTCCCAGTTACCAGATCCTCAATAAACGTAGCAAAACGTTCGAAACCTGGTATTAAAAAATTCTGAGACAGCCTGTCGATTGCTTCGCCGAGCTTAGCTTTAAACTTTTCTAAAGATTCAACTCCAAGAGATTTAGCTAGCTTATCACCAAATTCTGTTATTTTGTTTCCAGCTTTATTAAACAGGTTAGGTATTGCGTTAGCAATTTTAGCTAAAAGCTCATGCTGCTTAACATAGTCACGAATATAATCGATTCCTTTGCCGATTTTTTCACTTAAAAAGCCGAACACATCAGCAACTGTGGTTATTATTTTACGAAGAGCTCTAAAGGCCATGTTAACGCCGTCGAGTATCTTCTGAAGAATTCCGGATTTAGCTATGGCAGAAGCAACAGATGCCACAAACGAAGCTATTCCAAGAACAATTCCGCCTATAATTCGTCCAACGTCTTTTAAAATCGCCAAAGCAAGTGGCGCATTTTGAATTACGAACCGCACAACTAAATCAGCGACCGTCTTCAAAACAGTAAAGAAATCCTTAAAAGTATTCTTAATCTTTTCCAGAGCGCCATCAGAAATTTTAAAGCTTCTAGAAACATTATCTAATGCCAAGCCAAACTTTTTCAGTTGGCCAAGAGAAATAGTAACCGGCGAGAAAGACTCTCTCCATGCTTCTCCGACAGCGCCAATAATTTTAACTCCAGAACCAAGAGCATTCTTAATAATCGAACCAACAGAAACAAGAATACTAGTCAGAATATTCCCGTTCTTAATGATTTCAGAAACTTCTACATTGTATTCCTCTAAAGAATCTTTTGCTTCATCTACTTTTTCTTCGGTTTCGGCAGTAGCATCTGATGTTTTCTGAATCAAACCAAGCGATTCCGCTGCGGCATTCATCATTTCGTCAGAAAGATCCCAAGACCCGTTAGAAAGTTCGTGAACTTTATTAACATAATCCTGGATCTGATCTGGGTCAAATCCGGCTTTCTTTAATGCATCTACTCGTTCTTGGTCATCTCCAAAATCGCCATTAATAGTCTTTTTTACAACATCCTGAATTTCTTCTAAATTGTCTACAGCGGTTTTAGTAGCATCATCAGAAGATTTAGCAGTACCATCCCAGGCATCTTTAATGTCTTTCGCAATCGCCTTAGTATTCTTGTTAAATTTTTCTGCTTTTTCAGCAGCAGTTCCCAAGCCCTTCTGAACAGCATTTGTATCTTTAGGCTCAAACAACTTCATAGGAAAGTTTTCTGTAATGTTTTTAACTTTCTCAGTGAAGTCTGCAAATTTTATAGTAATATCTTTTAATCTTTCCGCCGTCATAGGAGGAAAGAGAACTTTCATTGCATCAGAAAAAGGTTTAACCACGTTTCCAAGAATCTTAAAAACATTAGCTAAACCTTCAAGGAGTTTCGTTCTTCCGTCAATATCTCCTTCACGCCAGCCTTTAAGAAGATCGTTTCTAGCGCTAGAGAACTTATCTATGAAACCGCTAAGAACGTCATTAATAGATGTCCACATCTCTGTGGCTTCTTCCATGTTACCAAATATAAGTTCCCATGTTTCAGCCCAGCCTGAACCAACAGCCTCTTTCAAGGCATCCATCATCGCTGAAAACGTTCTAACTTCTGTTGCGGCTTTGGTTGCCCTGGCACCAATGTCCGTGTTTGCGTCGGCGTACCGCCCAAGAGTCTTAGTCAGAACATCCGTTGTCATCCACTGATGAGCAAGAGAGTCGTTAAATCCCTTTGTTGCATTAAACGCATCGGAGGTTTTACCCTGCATGTTAACGGTTGTCGAAATATAATCATCGCCAACTTTTGTTAACGTTCCAAGCTCAACAGCCGTGTTGATCAGTTCGTTCTTAAACTCCTGAGTCGCCATGTTGGCATTCTCAATCGATTTCCAGTCAATAAGTTTTACAGAGCCGGCGCTCAAAGCCTGAGCAAAGTTATACATAGCCCTTGATGCGTCGTTTGTACTTGCGCCAGCAAGAGCCGCTTCGTTAGCAATACCCTTAATAGCGTTTACAGCAGTATTAAGATCGACGCCGGCATTTGTAAATTTACCAATGCTTGCCGTCATGTCTGAAAAGCTATAAATGGTTTGGTCCGAATACTTATTCAGTTCATTAAGGTACTTATTAACTGTTTCCAGGCTTTCATGTGAACTCTCCATGATGACCTTAAGAGAGTCCATCTTAAGTTCGTATTCCTTAAAACCGTCTGTCGGAGGATTAAAAACAAACTCCGTAGCTATTTTTTCGCCAATATCTACGATCTTATTAGAAATACGATCCATAGCGGTGTCAAAAACACCACCCATACCACTAACTTTTTCAGTTATCTTTTCGATATTAGAAGCCACACTAGACAAATCAACTTTGTCAAATTTTAAAGCTTCTTTTAACTTACCTAATGTGCCGAGAGAAGTCTGCACATTTTTTTCAAACTGCGCATTGTCAAATTGCATTTTAACAACGCGTTCGTCAACCGTATTGCTCACTTGCAGACCTCCTTCCACATGTCGTTAAGAATTTCGTCAAAAATAGGCTGAATAGCAGGGTTAATATAATCTCGCCCTTCTATCCAGCCTCCGGTTCCAGTACCATGTCCGTACTGAAGAATAACAGCTATTTGAACGCCGTCGTTAATGTTCGAATTACAAAATTCCAAAGAAGTAACAGAACCATTTTTAGAAATTTTGTAATACCATGACCCAGCAGTATTTCCACTATCATAAGGCGTAGCCGAAGATAGCGCTTGAACACCTTTTTGCCCGTATTTGTCAAGTTCACTACGACCGAAAAGTCCTTTTAAATTATTCAAATATCCGTCAAGTTTCGAAAAGTCTCCTTTTTGCGTAAACGTAATCATGTCTACCCTCTCGAATGATACTTCTTTCTTCTAGCAGCATTGAGAGCCCTTCTCTGTGCGGCAAGTTGACTAGAATTAGCCTTATTCTTATCGGGATTGTTCTTTTCGGCGCATACTCTAAGCAAAGTCATAAGTTTATTCAAATGCCATAACTGGTAACTTTCCGGAATGTTATAAACAGTCATCCAATAATATATAATTTCTGCTGTTATTATTTCTCTCTTTCCGGTTTTCTTATTAGCGGCGTTGTTAAACCATGTCGCCGTAGCACTATCTCCGATATAGTCCATGATTTCTTTAACATTCTGTTCCGTTAGATAATTAAAAACTTCAGGATCAGTATCGGTAAGACACATGCAACGAATATAATCAACATTCTGCTCTAAAGTCTTTTGCTTCCGCTCATCATGAAAAGGAACATGCCATTTCGATTCCCATTTTGAAACCGAAGCTAGACTATGTTCAAGATCTACTGTTGCTCCCTTAACAGAAATAAACTTTTCTTTTACTGGATCCCACAAATCTTGATCAGGGATTCTGAGGCGTAACAAAGTTCATCACCTTACCCCCGGCGTTCTTCGCCTTCTCAGCAATGGCCTTATCAACATCGATAGCGTCTACAGTCTTTTTGACAGATGCAACAATTCCGTTAATAAACTCTGCTGCTTCCTCAGGGTGCTCTACAAAACCCCAAATAAGCTCTGAGTACGCTTCCGTATTTCGGAATGCTCTAAGATGCTTCGGATCTTTGTCGAAACCGCCATCCGGAGTTTTTACACCATAAGAGTCTTTAACAAATTTCTCGAAGAACTTATAAGCTTTGCGTCCGTCCTGTTCAGCGATAAGCTTGCGAAGAGTTGCCTCCCAGCCTCCTTCAGTATCGGCCTCAAGATCAAGAAGATCTGCTCTGGACATGTTAAACCAATATGTCCCGGTTTTCTCAACGCCGTTATAGTCGACATATGTTATTGTTTTGCTTACCATAAATTACTCCTTTCGTAAAAATAAAAGGCTACTTAGATTTTGCACCTAAGTAGCCACGTGTATTAATTGCTAACGAACGTCAACACAGAATCTCCCGAGCTGTCCAAAATGCTGTTACCCGACGAGTCAAGGAGCATCCCAGATCGTATAAGCATGGTCAAAATTTCACCTGCTTTTGGAATCTTAGGAACGGTGTTCTCAGTACCGTACAAAACGTCTTCCAGCGACCTAATAGCGTTTGCTAAACCAGCCGCTTTTAACTTTCTAGAATCAATAATGATCGAGGATGTCCATAGATCTTCGTCAAGCTGAACAGAAATCGCAGTTGCCGAAAACGAAAAAGTCTTTTGTTCTGGACTGTCATTAATCGTACTGTTGCCATCTTCGGAGGGAGATGCAAATAGTTTTGGAATAATGTGCAATTTGTAATCAGAAAGACCGTCCCTATCGTTTCCGACAAGCGAACGCCAACATAAACCAAACGGAATATGCGACTGTTGCTTTACGTAGGCGCCTTTAGCAAGTTCTTTTTCACCGATACAGGGTTTAAAGCAGTCAGGATAGGTAAAACCCTCAATCGTGACTGCGTTTTCCTCGGGACTCATTACAACCCCATATACTATGTTGTCCGCATATATCTTAGACGGCTCTGCTCCAGACGGGGATTCATTGATCGCTGTGATGCCGCTCCAAGAACTTGCCTCATTTTGAACATAGACAACAACTCTGTCTACGCCGGTTTCATATAGGCGTTCTCCGGTTTCGTCCCAAGCGATTGCACCCATATTTACCTCCTAGATCAAGAAGCGTCAAGAATAGCTTTGATCGCGGCAGGCGAAGGAAGAGAGGAGCTCGCAGACGCTGTGCCGTAAAGAAGATCCTCGATCGCCTGAAGTTTTGCAGACGTAACCTTCGTGGAGTCGATGACGATTGAAGAAGCAGGATCCGCTATTACTTCTCCGTCGGTGTTAGTAATAGGAACAGGAATAGTTGTAACACTCCAAGAGAAGGTCTTCTGCTCGGGGCTGTCGTTGATTGTGCTATTGCTATCTTCGGAAGATCCGGCAACACAGTCGTAAAACAGATGAAGCTTATATCCGTGCTTAGATCCGTCTTCGTCATTTCCGATCAAAGTACGATATGCCAGACCGAAATGTGCATGATTCTGCTGCTTTACAGTAACACCAACGCCGAGTTCGGACTCGCCAATACACGGGCAGAATTCATCAGGATAAGTAAACGCCTCGATCGTAATAGCGTCCTCTTCAGGACTCATCACAACACCATATACGATGTTATCTGCGTAAATTTTTGAAGGCTCTGCTCCGGACGGAGATTCATTGATCGCTGTGATGCCGCTCCAAGCGACACCTTCGCCATGCGACCCATTAGTCATAGGGAAAAGAACAGCCCTATCTACACCTGTCTCCCAGAGTTTCTCGCCGGGCTGGTCCCATACAAGTTTAGCCATAGTTTTTCTCCTTAATAAAATAGTGTGAACACATCGTGGTTCAAATTATTCGACACATAAGGACGATCGTACATAATACCGGGAATTGTAGAGACTCTTTCTACAATTTCGCTGTCCGGATCCGGGTCTATAACGGTTATTTTGTATGATACATCCTGTTTATACACAGTATTGTCAGCCGAAGTATTTTCGATTCTATTCCTCGAATATACTATGGCTGGGTACCCCATCTTAACTGACTCTGGAGGTTGAAAATATACATTACGAGAACCTAAAACTTCGCACAAAAGTTCATGAAGTTCAAGGCGTTTGTTCATCATCTTCGCCATTGTATACGCCTCCCAAAGTAAGTATTAATCTCGGGTATGCTACTTCAACAGAGGATACTTTCCATTTAGATCCCATATAGACAACATACCTTATCTGATGAAAATTCTGATATGCAAAGGGGTCGGCTACGATACTGAGCGTCATGTTAATGTTCAAATCGTCATTGACATTTCCGGAATTTTCATACCGTCGAATGTTCCTGGTGACTTCCCCATAATAATTTCGCTTAACAAGCATCGGTTTATTAACACCTGGTCGAATTTCCTCAGTTATACCGTAGCCGATTTCTCCAAAATACTTCATTTTGAAATTCCCCTTTTGCTCACTTACGATCCGGTGTTGTCTTGAATAAACGAAGCCAAATCCATAACAGCCCAACGACCATCGACAACACCAAGCACTTTACCGTTGTCAGCAGAGCTAACAGTAGGAATAAAGCTTCCGTCGGCACTTGCTTCACTAACCGCTTCTGATATCTCTACAATAAGCCCAGTAGTAGTTCTTGCAGTTGGGGTCTTGCCAAGGTTAGAGAGAATGGCTCCAAGCGCTTCTATCTTAGTAGTGGCCATAGGATTACCTCCTTAAACTACAGGCTCTTCGATGACGATGAAGGAATACAGACCCATGTTTGCTCCGGACAGGCGAGTCTCAAGCAGAGAAATAAGCTGGTTGAATCTGATATCGAAATCAGTGAAATGAGTGATCTGACCGCCTTTGGTGCTGCCGATACCATAGTCTTTCATGTTTCCGATGATAGCAAGGAGCTTATGCCGATTGCCCTTGGAGTCTGTTCTGATCCTATTCTTGAACTGCTGTACGCGATGCACAGTACCAACGTTGAGTTCGCTGGCAAGCTCTTTAACCGTATTTCTGATCCGGCGACCGTTGCGATCACGAGCCAGCATAAGCTTATTAAGCATCCAAGGATCAATATACATATCGGGAGTGCCAGTTCCCATGAAATCGATGAATACATCCTGAATAGCGGCAATCATCGCCTCGGTATAAATAAAGTTGTCACTGAAGTAAGAAGCGGTATCGGTACCCTGGACTTCCTCTCTGGCAGCCGCAATATCAATGTCCTTATGGATTGTATACATATCGTCATCGGTCCAGATCGGACGAATGTGAGTAGGATAGATCTTACCCTTTGTGCCATCAGCCCTTTCATCACCGAGCATAATTGCAGTAGCGAGCTCATTTTCGAGCTGCATGCGGTCGATATTGTACTGCCACTGAACATAATCGAAATCGGTGATATCAATGACATCATCTCTCTCAAGTTCAGATTCGACATAAATAGTCTGCGGATCGGTTTCCCTTCTCACCAGATTGTAATTTCCTACAAAGTCTTTCTGCTGACCTTTCTGATAGCCTCTTGCTCGGAGATCGTCGTGATTACCGTTGACGTTTCTGATATCAACATAGCGAGTCCTAACACGAGAATAAGGAAGCTTGGTTGCTCCGTTGATTACGGAAGAAACCCAACTCTGATCGTCTGTAAGAAGCTGCGGGGTTTTAGGACCATAAAGCTGATACTCAGGGAACAGCCATGTGATGTTTCCGTCCTGGGTAGTATCCTGAGAGAATCCGCTGCTGGTAAGCCCGTCATGAACAAGTTCGAGATCGTTATTCTTCATAAAAATGTTAAAAGATTCACGGAAAGACCCGTTACTCTCCTTTGCGTCAAGAACGATACCATCAAGATCGGAATGTGTGAGAACATCATTCTGCTGCTCATTCTGATCGAATACGTTGTGCTTCATATCTTCTTTCTCCTCTTTTTCATCGCCGCCCTCTTGGTCACTGATAGCAGCACCAACAAGGGCATAAACAACCTTTTTCTGTTCCTCATTCATAGTCTCAAAGACTTCTTTGATGGATTTTCCATCATCATTTTCTTCTGTTTCCGGTTCCTCCGGCTTTTTGTTTTTATCTTCTGCCACGGTTTTCTCCTTTTCGTCAGCATGATAGAGCTCAAAATTCTCGCCCATGTATATGACGGCCTCGTCTACATTTTCGATTCCGTCGTCAGAGTGAGTCACACTCTTTGGTTCAATAAATGCCCCGGGATTCGCTCCAGCCAGAACAAGACTTACTTCACGAATCTTACCATGAATAACATCAGGCCCGTTTTGCTTTAAACGGTTTGCATAAATGGACAGCCCTGTAATATCGCCATGAGCGATTAACGCCTTTGCGAGTTTTCCGTACTCGACATCCGTATTCAAGTAGCAATTGCTAAACACTCCGTCGGGTCGGTTAATAAGTTCGGCATGTCCGATAACAGCTTCCAGATGATCGTGATCGTGATTGTACACAAGCGGTACTGTAATACCATCACAATCTTTGAAAGCATCTCTTCTGATGATTCTTCCGTCGGAGCACAAAACGTCATTGCGAGTTACATACCCACAAAAATCAGGTTTCTTCGACATTTTGAATTTCTCCTTCATTTACTGTTTCTTTCTCTTTCGGTGCTTCTTCTTCGGCCTTTTCGGATTGTTCGACAGTGTCGACATTAGGATTAGTTAACTTATCAGCATTTGGATCATCGGAAGGTTTCAGGCCAATGATCTGTCTGCCTTCGTTTGATGTCAGCACCCTGTTTGTGATCAAAGTCCCAATCATTTCCGCTAATTTATCTAACGGAACTAATCGAAATTGATCTCTATAGTAAGCGATACTTTGTCCTCTAGTAATAGCGTTTTTACTTAAAAACTTTCGTTTCATCTCATCCGCTATTGACGCTAGTATCGGCTCTATAGTTCTAGTATAGTAATTCAGCATTGTTTCTGGATTCGCAGTTCCATCCATAATCTCCTTTGTAATTCCAAGTTGACTATAAAGAAGATTGGTTAGAAACTCTATTTGTCCTAAAAGAGTGTTGTCTAAAGGACGGTTTAACTGAAATACTTTCTCTGCCGAATCAGTGTAAGCTATTCCATAACGAGATAGTGATAACTGTGTTTCTATGTCTTCTATGTTCTTTTGAGCTCTACTTCTAAGCCTTTCTCTTCCGGTACCATAAGGAAGCTGAATAAGCATGTTCAGTTTGTCCGATCCGTTTCGTTCATCGATGAAATCCAATAAAGCAAGTTTACGCATTAGTCGTTTAGCAGTTGAATTTGGCTCATTCACAACCGCGTATAACGGGTTTTCAACGATAGCAACCACTTTCTTTGGAAGAGTAACTTCGTCCCTTTTTCCAGTGAACTCGTTATATAGTTCGATTCGAACCATAGAAGGATACCATTGAACAATTCGCCCAGCTCTTAGATTTTCGATTCCATATGTATCGGACTTAGTCGGATCGTTATCAGTTACCACAGGAACAATAGCAACGCATCCTTCATCCATCATGGAAGCGACAACATCTTGCAGAAAAGACCGTCCGGTTTGATCAAGATTCGCATCAAGAGTTAAGCATCTATTCAATTCCGTTGGTTTGTCATTCTGGTATCTTCCGTCAGCATCGAGCTGAACATGCTTAAGCCCAATAGACGCTACATCAAGAGCGATACGGTTAAAAATAGCAGTAACAATTGATCTATCGTTACCGCCTGTGTATTTCATTCTATCTGGCCGATTGTAATAAGAAGTGCCGTAATTTATTATCGGCGTGGGATCTTTATTAAAAAAAGCGTTCCAAGCTTGTTTAAACCTGGAACCTATCGAAAAATCTGGCATTTTGATTTTTTCCTTTATCCGTTCTTAATTTTGTTATACGCAACTATTATTCCGGCAATAGACGCGCCAACACTTGCTACAGCGCCGATAGTCTCAATCATTTCTTTTGTTCGTGCATGCCCGCTACTGTATTGTTCAGCAGTGATCTGCCTAAACTGCTTCTCAAGATTGTATCGATTCACATAATCTCTAATTTCTTGATCAGACGCGTGAGAAAGATCTATTTTATTTGCTTCTTTAGCAGCCTTAGCACTGGATCTATCGCCAAGACCTTTGGCTAAAGAGCTTGTAATACTATTCGTATTATTCAATATTTTTTCTGCTGGTGATCCGCCTTTCTTTTCTGGCTTAAAGGCAGAGTCGCCCTTTCCTTTTGTTCCAGAAAGTATTTTGGCCCCAGCAGTAACAGCAGCCAAACCAGCTATAGCAGCACCTGCTCCGTCAAGAGGACCGGAACGTCTTTGTCCAGATTTAACAGTTCTTCCGGAAATGGACTCGAACTTTGAATCAAGACTATACTCTCCTCTTGCGGCCCGTTTAGCGTATTCTTTAGCTGCTGCTTTAGCTTGCCTGTCGGCTCTTTTCTGTCCTAATCTAGTTAACGATCCATCTTTATTCTGAAATCGTCTTATACCCCACCGTTGGCCTTTTATGCCATGGTGGTATAGTTCATCGTAATACATTATTCGAATGCCTCTCTGTTCAACTTATATGCCACGTAGGCATCCATCATAGCCGCAACGGCATCAATTTTCTGTTCATGCCTGCGCTTATACAATTTTCTGTTACCGTTTGTATCCTCTAACGTGATGCAGTTACCCATTGCAAACTTCATTAATTCTTCGTCAAACAATAAAAGTCGTTCTTCCGCAAGCTTCTTAAGTTCACCAAGAGGAACTGATTCCGTACGGGCTCCCTGAATCACCTTCTCTATCCCATACGGAGAATTTTCTTTTGCCCATCTTTCAACGAAATCTTTTGCATTATACGGGTCATAACCAAAGCACCTTACATCGTATTGATTGTCGTCAATACACTTGACAAGATCTTCGTAAACGTCAATCATGTCGAGCACTGTTCCTGGCATAACAATCAAACTGCCCTCGTCTATAAATTTGTCATACTGTTGACGCAACGAAGGATGCAGTTTAAATAGAGTATGCTCTGTAATGTAATTACGAGTCTTAACTCCAAAAGACCCATTTTGAAATGGGAAAAGAAACGTAAAAGAACAGAAGTCATCACCCATGGACAGGTCTCCACCAAGAGCACAAGGTAGCTGCCAAAACTCCCTTTTCTTGTGGAGAATTGTCTCCTCGTAAGTAAAGAAGTAAGTGTGACCTTCCATAGGAATTCCGAATCTCTTTGCGAGAATCTCGTTCCTTGCTGCTGGGACATTTTTCATCTTCTGAACTTCTTCTTGATAAGTTTCGTAAGAAACTGTCAAGTCCAAGTTCGGATTGGCTTTAACCCACATCTCTGGATTGTCGACTTCTTTTATATCATCAAGCTTATACCACCAAATAGAAACATGCGGGTTGTAGTATTTACCCATTAAGATGTCCATAAGCTCCATCTTAATAGTATCGCCGATACCGTTTCGTGTAGTTCCCTCGGAACTAGTGGCTAGTATGATGTAATCAGGAGCAAGACCTTTAGCGCCACCCTGCTGTATGGCCGTTATTGGATTCTCCGGAAGATCTCCAGAAAGCCATTCGTCTAATGTCGCACATTTGACTCGTAAACCCTGAAGTTTGTCGATTTTTAGAGGCCTGATTTCCAAATAGCTATTCGTGAAATTGTTCTCGATACCCTTTTTAGAAGAATAGAGATGTTTTCTATTCATTCTATCTCCGGTAGTATTCTGAATAGAGCCTTGAGTCATGAGCTTAAAGACAGGGCCTCTAGCTCTGGTTATAGCTGTGGCGAAAGGTTGCATAACTTCTTCCGACTGTTTCATAGTAGGAGAAGTAGTTATCTGATGCGTGGTCGATCGATCAACAACCAGAGTATACGCCTGGACAAATGTGTCATATAACGACTTCGCCGCCCCTCGTCCTACAATAAGATACTGTATATTGGTAAGACGTTTCTTTATACGTTTTGTAACGTAGTGTCCACCAGTACCATTCCCATTAGGTTTGTAAATGCTCTTCTCAATGAAGTAGTACCATCCATAAAGTTGTTCGGCCCAAAGCTTAAAAGAAAAGAGGACGTGAACGTCCCCTCCATCAGTAAGCGTCATTTCGTTTTCGCAAAAGTAAATCCAGCCTTCAACAACCGATTCGTCGTAGTACATTTTAGGATCAGCAATCAAAGCGTCAATCCTATTCATCTCCAGAGAGATCTGCTCATTTACTGGTATCTCTCCTCGAATTACGGCATCTCGAAACATGCCGTAGTATTTTGGTACAGCAGTGTTTGATAATGCCATTTTGAATTAGTCCTTTGGTTTCTTAACGGTGTACTTAGTTCCATACATATGGGAACTCGTTGTAACCGCAATCGGTGAACCGATAGCATACGCGCCTAATACGGATAAAGCGTTAAGAACGTATTCATGCCCTTTAGTTACGTTTCGTGCTGTTAGTTTTTGGGTAACAGTATAACCTTTACTGGACGCTTCGTTAAGAAGTCGCTCTGTCAACTCTTGGCCTTTGATTATGTTGGACATATGTGCATTAGCTTTAACATCATGCTCGTTTGCTTTCTTTTCCAACTTATCAATTTTAGAATAATAGCGATCTGCCTTATTCGGGTTAGTGTCAATGACATTACCAGCTTTGGTAAGTAGTCTGTCACTTTTTTTACGCAGTTTTATAGCCGCCGATCGTTCGTCACCATAGTCTCTGCGTTCTTCAGCGATTCCCTTGTCAACTCGATTAAGGGCTTTCTTGTAGTATCTGGTGTTTCTATTTTTACCCTTATTGGTTAAAGTACCATCATAGTTCTGAAATCGTCTTACGCCCCATTTTTGGCCGAGAATGCCATGGTGATAAAGCTCACCATTATACACATAATAGCTCATAATCTGCCTATCTAATCCCAACATATTACATGCCGGTTAGTTAAATAATCTATATTTTCCTGAGTGGCTTTATAGCCCATGTCAAGAAGCGCCGCTTTAGCAAGATCTCGTT
>Ga0326511_10002633_pt1 | contig 14520 bp, 16 predicted proteins | sample 0_2496_0518_D_FD_203701 | JGI IMG/M metagenome (GOLD analysis project Ga0326511, IMG submission 203701) | Bovine rumen microbial communities from UC Davis, California, United States - 0_2496_0518 | ecosystem: Host-associated > Mammals > Digestive system > Stomach > Rumen | place: USA... | reverse complement strand
GCTGTTATATCGTCGGTGTACGTGATGACTACCATGTCATCCGCTTCAACACTCCCGAGAGTTCCGCGGTCGGGTGCTGTCATCGTCACAAGATCGCGTATCACCGTTTCCTGCCGAACAACGTATATATCCGAAACGGTCACGCCGCTCGGAATGCCGAAAATGTAAAAGCTCCGCAGACTTGACTGTTCTGCCGTCGAATTTATGCTGAACGTCAGAACGTTGTTCGCGGGCGTTGCGGGAACTTCCAGCCATGAGACGGGGTACACGTAGTTGTTGTCTATCACCGCCCGCGCCGTGTTGCCCTGCGCCGCCCATGTTGTCAGGCGCTGGCGGGAGCCGGTCACGTTCTGCATATACGGGTCGGCGGTGAACGTGAGCGTGAGTTCCGCATTCGTGAAGTTCCGCGAGTAGTATTCCAGACGCGGTTCACCTATCAGCATTGCATTTGTATACTTCCAGCCGGGCATATCGCTGTCTGTGAGATCGCCCACAGCCCCGCCCCATGCGTTTATTATCTGCTTTCGCAGCGACTGTACCGCCGCACGGCTCGAAGCGTGCAGAACGAAAACGTATGTCAGCGTTACGGGCTCATAGTATGTCTGCCCGTTGACCGCGCTGCTGTTGTACACGCCGTCATGGAACGGTACCGTATCGTATGTGTACCGCTGTTCAGGGTCGGGCAGGATAGTCTTTTCACTGTTTATCACTACACCGAACCCCGTAAGGGAGTTTACATTGTTGAATGTGACACTGCGCCTATACACTTGCATATCCCCCCTCTACCTCTATCAGTTTCTGACCTTGCAGCAGGTCGATTTTCGGCACTATCGTCCGCGCAAAGCGGTCTCCGTCCATCTCCGTCACTATCTCCACATTCCCCGAAACGATCTCGTTCAAAGCCTGCTTGACTGCCGTTGCGGTATCGCCTGCGTTTGCACTCGACTGCAAATCGACAGATGACAACTGCGCCGCACGGTAGGACTTCATCGTCTGTGTCGCCGCGCTCATGTCGGGGACGGCAAGCTCTGCACTTTTGACGGCGCTCTGACTTGCACCGACCACCGAGTCAACAAGTTCTTTGGAAGCCTTTACAGCGCTGCTCACCTCGTCCTCGATACCGAGAGTGAAGCCCTCGCCTGTGTACTCGCCTATCTTGCGCATTACCTTTGACGGCGAATTGATGTCGAGCTCCGTTTCCATCGTTTCACTCGTAGCCGCCGCAAGCTCCTGCGCTGCCGCTTTTACTTCGTCAAGTTTGCCGCGCAGTGCATCTATATAGCCGTTCGCCGCATTCACACCGAGACCGTTGAAAACAGATTCAAAGTCCGCGCCCCTGTCATTCGCGTCTTTGAGAATGCCTGCTATCTCCTCATTGCTGGCATCGTGCATTGCTTTGAGCTGCTCTTCGGCGGTCTTAGCCGCGCCCTCATATGCCTCCCGCCATTTCTTGGCGTAGGCGTTGCGGTCTTCTTTCGGAACGTTCAGCAGCGTTTTGACGTACTCCAGCGAAGCGGGACCCGCGTCTTTCAGCTTGTCGAGGAAGTTATCGTCGATACCCTCTTTTTCGAGCCGTGCGATACCGTCAGACCACTCCTGCATATCGGTGATCTGCTTGTCAAGCGCTTCATTCAGTGAATTGAAATTCGCCTCTTCCTTGCTGACTGTCGCATTCACCTCGAACCAGTTCTGAAGCGTACCCGTCCGCGCCGCGAGCTTGTCATCGTATGCCTTGATGATCTCCTCAACACGGCTGACCGCGCTGTTGATCTCGGCTTCAACATCAAACGCCTGCACTATGGCATCGCCTGTCTGCTTTGCCGCGCCCTGAACATCATCAAGTGCACCCTCAACGCCGTCTGCGGCTGTTTGCAGATGTGTGCCCGTTTCGGCGGCTCTCTCGTCGAGGGCGGTCATGTCGTCGCCGATGCCTCGCACCGTGCTGCTTGCCGTAGCATATGCGGCGTTAAGGTCGCCGACAACACCCTCCTGTTCTTCATACTGCTTTGTAAGCTCTGCGACTTTTGCCGCAGCTGCGTCCATTTCTGCGGAACTTTCTGCCGCCGCGTGCGCTAAAAAGTTTTGATTTGCGTACTCTTCGGCTGCTTTCTGATACTCCCACTGTGCATTGTTCAGCGAGGTTTGTATATCGTTCAGCCGTTGATACCCTGCCGCACGTTCCTCGGTCGCTCTTTTGAGGTTTTCTTCCGCATCTATCTGCTGTGAATACAGTTCCGTATAACGCGCCTGCATAGCCTGTGCTTCGGCTTGCCGTCTGTACGACGATATAAGCGCGTCAATGGTCGATTTCTGCGTTTTGAGGTGCCCCGTTTCCTCGTCGAGCTTGATATTCAGCCCATCAACGGAGCTGTTCAGTTCCCCGACGATAGCTTTCATGCGTTCACGGTCGGCAATGCTTAACTTTTCCTGCTCATCAAGGCGGTACAGCTCGTTTGCAAGCCTTTTATACTTTTCTGCCTGCTTTTCCGCCGCTTCCCGGCTCTCGTTCCAGCTTTTGCGGCTGTCGCTGACGGTCTTTGTCAAATTTCTGACGTTATCGACCGCCTGCTTTTGCTTGTCGCTCATGAGGTCGTAGCTGTCTACGGCTTCGTCAATAAGGTCGGTCTGAATGTCTATCAGTTTCTTGACAGCAGCAGCCGCACCAAAAGCCGCAGTTGTTATCAGCACATACGGATTCACTGCGGCTGTTGCGTTAAGCGCTTCGGTCAGCGTTTTGCCCTCTGCAAGGAGAGTGTTTACCGTTTTGAGAGCCGTTATGCCCTCCGAAAGCAGCATTGTAGTCTTATAAGTTACAAACGCCGCTGCCGCCGCCTTTGCCGCTGACTCAATGCCGAAAATTATCTGCGCGTCCTCGCCGAGCTTTTCTTCGATTAGTTTGTGAGCCGCCGTTACCGCTCCCGAAAGCCCCGCCTCGCCGAACCCGTCCGCAAGCCTTGTGACTGCTTCCGTGCCGAACTGCACGGCGTTCCGCAGGCTCGGTGTGAGCTTGTCTGATATGGTGATCTCTGCGCCCTCTAACGCCGATTTGAACAGTGTTACGTCACCCGCAAGGTTGTCGAGCTGAGTTTCAGCCATATCATGCGCCGCTCCCGCGCTGTCCTCGATCTCCGCGCCGAGCTGGTTCCAGCGTTCAACGCTCGTGCCTAGCAGTGCGTTTACAGCCGCGATATCACGCTTGTTGAAAATCGTAGACTTTGCGATAGCCGCATCTTTTTCGCTCATATCGGATAGCACTACGTTGAAATCGTAGAAGATATCCTGTAAGCTCCTGAACTTGCCCTCACTGTCAAACGCGCTTACACCCAACTCACCAAGCTTTTTCGTGGCTTTTTCAGTCGGTGCTTGCAGTGCGAGTATGATGTTTCGGAGCTTTGTACCGCCCTCCGAGCCTTTGATACCGTTATCCGCAAGCAGTCCGAGGGTCTGTGCAAGCTCTTTCGTGCCGCCCTTTACCGTCTTACCCGTCGCACCGATAGTGAGTATGGCATCGCCGAGCTGCTCGACAGATGTGTTTGAGCGTGCCGATGCCTTAGCCATTTGATCTATCATGATCTCGGTCTCTTCCACGCTCAGTCCGAGTGCAGATTGTGCGTCCGTCACCATGTCGGAAGATTTTGCAAGCTCAATGTTTCCCGCACTTGCGAGATCGAGCACTTTCGGGAGCATTGCCATAGACTTATCCGCATCGTAACCGGCAAGTGCCATATAGTTTAATGCCTGTGATGCTTCATTTGCCGAGAATGCCGTGCTTTTGCCCATATCCTGTGCAAAATCGCGGAGTTTGTCAAACGTTTTTGCGGCTTCCGAGCCTTCGGTATTGATCTCGTCCACAGAGTAGCCCATCGTTGCCGCTACCTGTGACATGGACTTGTCAAACTCTGCACCCGTTTCGACTGCCTGCTTGCCGATAGCTACCAGCGCCGCAGTTATCGCCGCAGCCGCTTTTACAACGCCTGCAAACGTCTCTTTCGCGTGTTCGCCGAACTCGGATATCTTTTTGCGCTGCTCCTCGGACACCGTGCTTGTGTTCCGAAGCTCCGTCTGCAAGCCCTGAAGCCTGCTTCTGGTGTTCTCAACTTCCCGCTGATACTCCCGGTATTCCTCGGCTGTGATATGTCCGTCCGCAAACTGCGCGTCAAGCTGTTTTTTCTGCTCTTTCAGATCGGCAAGGGCTTTTTCGGCTTCTTTTACGTCGGCTTTTACCTTGTCGTAAGCTTCCGCGCTGATGTTCCCGGCTTCAAACTCTTTTCTTGCCTCTTCCTGTTTGGCTTTCAGCGTTTTCAGGCTCTCACTTGCCGCGTCTATCTGCGCTTTCAGGGGCGCGTACTGACGTTCCCATTCGGCATTGGCTTCAGACGCCCGTTTCGCTTTCTCCTGATTTTCTTCAAGGACTTTGAGCTTGTCAGCGGTGGTTTTTATGGCATCGGAAAGCAGCTCGTGCTTTTGCCGCACAAGTTCGGCGTTCGAGGGGTCGAGCTTCAAGCCCTTTTGTACTTCGTTAAGCTCCCTCTGTGTGGTCGCCAGCGCCTTATCCGCAGAGGAAAGGGCTTTTGTCAGTCCCGAAGTATCGCCGCCGATCTGGACGGTAATGCCCTTAATTTTTCTAGCCATCTTCCCACTCCTTTACGGCTTTGCGGACTCGCTCCAGCTCCGCTTTGTCGATGCATGAATCTGGTATCTCGCCTCGATCGTATGCGTCCAGTATCCCGCGGAGCTGTTTGTACTGCTTTTCGGGGTCGGCTACCGTCTCACCCTTTGCACGGCGTATGCTGTTGATATGCGCGTGTGCGAGGTTCAGCGCCATACCGACAGTCAGATCGCGCAGAGCCATTGAATCAGCCCCTGTGCTGTATATCATCTCCGCAAGCTCCTCGGTGGTCAGAGAGGTCGTGTCTCCGTCCTCCGTGCGCATACGATAGCGCTTGTCGGGCTTCATGGTGTCTATGTACAGCTCGGTCACGACCTTGACGACAGACGGCATATCAACGCCTTTTATCGTTTTCAGCCATGTGTCAAACGGAGGAAGACCGGGGGTGCCTGCGTCGGCGAAAGCCCACAAGACCTGCAAAAACAGCCTGCATTCCTCGCCGTAGAGTGTCGCGCTCTCGACCTCTCCCGCGGCTTCACGCTGTCCGTCAAGCTCCACAGCCCTTTTCAGGTCTTCCGCAAGCTCATGCCCGAACTGCGCTTTGTACGCGAACCATGTGTAAACGGTCGAACGCAGCGTGATCGTTCCGCCGCCAATATCATACGTTTTTTTCATTTTGCCTTTTCCTCATGATCTTCTCCGCACTCTCGTTGAGCGCCGTGCCGTTTATCCCGCAGATTATGCATATCGGCTCACAGTTGACCCAAAGCATTTTGCACTTGGGGCAATACCAGCGAGGGCGGGGAGTGTTTTTCTTACTCTTTTTCATGCTTATAAGTCTCCCGCCAGTCTATCGCCTGCCCGCACCGACAGCAGAAGTTCATTTTCTCGCGGTCGTACTTCGCGATTATCAGCTCGCAGCTCGGACATTTGTAATACTCGCCGTAGAAGTAGTGCTCGACTTTGGGAGACATGGGCGTGTCCCTGTCGTGCTTTCTGCTCTCCATGCTCACACCCCCATATGCTTCACGCGGTCGTCCACCTCGCGCCGCTTGGCGTTGTTGAACCGCCCGAGGTCGCCGACGAGATAGCCCGTTATGCGGCGTATGCGCTGGAACGGCACATCACAGCGCTCCTTGAAGTTGTAAGTCAGATCGACAAATTCGCCGTCAAATTCGATATCCACCGTGCCGCACTCGTCGGGGTAGGTCTGATTCGCGTACTCCCAATATGCCTGCAATTCATCGTGAGACATTTCGGGGTGTTTGCCTATCGTAATCATGTTATTGGCTCCTTTCGGGTCTGAAATCATGCACAAATAATACACTAAACTTTGTGCATTATTAAATAAAAAAGTTTTTGAAAAGAGTTGACACGCACGTTAAAACGTGGTATAATATAATTGTAGAGAGGGGGTGATGTATATGACAAGTAAAGAGTTTGACCTGTTGATTGCGATGATCCTTGAAATGCTGAAAAACGGTCAGGTACAGAGAGTTATCGACCTCTTGGAAGAAGCACGAGGGGATAACGGAAACGATAACAAATCTTAAAGAGAGGCAGCCTTCGGGCTGCTTTTCATGCTGTTCCCAAATGGAGGAATTTATGAATATAAAAAATATACGCACCGCAAAGGGTATGACCGTTCAGCAGTTAGCCGATGCCGCGGGCATTTCAAAGCGCACACTTGAGGATATTATTCGGCGCGGTGACTGCCTTGTCTCAAACGCTGTAAAGCTCGCCGACGCTCTCGGCGTTACCCTTGACGAGCTGTGCCGCGATACCGCCGCCCACGAATAGCGCATAAGCCCCCGCCCCATAAGGCAGGGGCTTATTTTTGCCCTATGCTGCTGTTATCGTCATGTAGCCGAAACTACTACTGTGCAGGTGTCCGTATAGGTCACGCCGCTGTCTGTGATCGACGCGGTGATGATCGTGTTTCCCGCACCCTCGGTGGTGATAACACCGTCTGCTACAGTCGCGACGGACGAGCTGCCCGAAGTCCATGTAATGGTTGCATTTGCGGGATAGGTCAGCGCGGAAAGCGTGTACTCGTCATCGACCTTTAACGCGATCTTGTGCTCTGCAAGCTCAACACCCGCCTGATGTGCGGCTTCGGGAAGCGTGACGAGCCTTGTCTTGCCGTCGATCAGCAGGCGAACAAGCTTGTCGGTCGGTCTCGGAGTTGCCGCAAGCGGTATCGCGGGGAATGCCCAGTCGAAGTTTCCGCCCTCTGCGGTCTTGCCTGCGTCGGAAGGTCTGCCCGATGCCTGACACCAGTAGTATACACTGGTCTGTCCTACGCCGTCGGAAGTGTCCTCGTAGATTATCAGCGCGAAATACGGCATTTCGCCGACGTTCGCATACTCCGCGATGCCGTCCTCAGTCTGCTGCATTTTCAGCCACTTTGTCTGTACGACTCTGTCGAGCACGGAGAGCAGCGTTACATTCAGATCATAGCCGTCGTTTATCGTATCGCCGTATACCTTGACGCTGTCAGCATAAACGCTCTGCGAATCGCCGCGCGGGTCAAGGCTGTACTCTCTGCCGCCCGATGTGGTCGTAACAAGGTTCTCGATCGGGCCGTATGTTATCGACTGGTTGCCCTGCGCGTCGGTCGTCAGTGTCGCCAGTGCAAAAGCCAGTCCGGTAATGCCCTTTTTCATTTTTGCCTTGGTTTCAGCCATTTGAATTATCCCCCTTTATATCGTTATGTCGTAATAAAATACAACCTCGCCGCGTTCGTCCACCCACGCCCTTTCACGGTCGTAGGACAGCCCGTTCGCGGTCAGAAGCTCTTCAAGAGCCGCCCCCGATGCGCAGTCGGTCGGCTTCGCGTACAGTTCTATGCGGATATAAACGTCATCATAGACGTTCATCGAATCCGCGTGTACATTCTCCCCGTCCATCTCGTAGTAGACGAGACACGGCGCGGGTGTCGGCTCGGCGTATACATAATGCCGGCAGGGTATGCCGGTGACCCGTGTAAATCCGTCGAGGATACCGCAAAATTCATCAACTGTCAAAACATACCCCCCCCCTATCTTATGTGTTTCTGATTATTTCCTCACAGTCGGTGAGGAAGTCACGGTTCAACTGCTCCTGCACGGGCTCGATGTGCGGTATGCCTTTTACGCGGGTGCCGCCTTTTTTCAGGTGTCCGTATTCCAGCAGGTGCGTTAAATGCGGTTTTCTGCGGTTGTAGATAGTTATTTCCAGCTTGCCGCCGCTTTTCTGCTTTTTTATCGCCCAGCCGTCGGCATAGTGCGGGTGGCTTTCTTTACTGCGGGGAGAGGTCTGTTTAAGCGTTTTTACCGCTTCTTTGGCTCTCCTGTCCGCCGCCGCTTCGATCTCCTGTGCGACTTCCTCGGTGTAGTCGGTGAGCGCCTTCATGATCTCAATCTCAATGTCATAGCGCTTTCCCACTGTCAATCACCGCCTTGATCTTGATGATCTGATGCGCACCGTTTACGTCCGTTGCCGTGAGTATGCGGTGCAAAGTCCCGCCGTACCGCAAGCGGTAGGTTTCGGGAACGATTTCCGCAGCCTTTGCGCAGTAACGTATCTTGAACTCCGTCACTGTGTTATAATCGGGTCGGCGTTCCTCGGTCTGCACATACTCGTCGTATGGCTTAACGCCCGCGTAGCAGCTGTGAAACGTTTCCCAGGTCTTTACTTCGTTCTGACGGCTGTCGAGCGTGACCGTGGCTTTCTCGACCGTTATACGGCGGTCGAACTCTGAATAGTTGGTGTTCATTCGTCATCACCCTCATATTCGTCCTGTTGCAGCTGTACGATTATGCTCCGCACCGTGTACGCCGTCTTATCGTTCACCGATATGCTGTACTGCCTGTTTTTGTACATCTCGCCTACCAGAAAGAGCACGAGGAGCCGCGCAAGCGGGTTTGTGTCGTCGTAGTTCCCGACGGCATTTTCAACGTACTTTTCCGCCGCCGATTTTTCCAGCGCTATAAGCGTATCGTCATCGTCAAAGTCAACGCGCAGGTGCGTTTTTACCGTTGCCAGCTCCATTTGCTCATCTCCTGTCATGCGTTCTGTATAGTCAGCTCACTAAGGTCAAACTCCTGAACTGTCGAGGTCGCGCCGTTGGAGCTGATGACCTTGAACTTCTGGAGTTCCTTGCTCGTGATCTTAAATACGCCGTTCATGTCGGGGTCGCCGAGGAGTTCGACAAGCCCCGAGCCTGCCGACGGTTCAAGTCCTACCTTTACGGACGTTGCATTCTCGTCAATGTCGGAGAATTTCAGTACGAGGAAGTTGCCCTCGCCCCATACGTCAGTAATAGCATTAGAGCCGCTTAGGTATTTCAGAGTGCCCGTTATCTTGTTGCCCGATACGGAAACGCCTGTCTGCATTGCAGATGTCAGAACACCATATACTTTCGCACTGCCCGTCTCGGGCGCTACAGTCAGTGCGTCAAGAGGGTTTCCGGAAGCCTCCGCAAGGTAGCCGAAGCAGTAGCAGGCATCGGCGCTGTCCCACTGGATAACGTCGAACAGCTCAATGAGCCTTGCAAGCGTGGTATTCGTGGTGAAGCCCGCTTCCGAGGACGTAGCAAACTTATAATAGCCGCAGGTCACGAACTTAACGCCCTCTTCCAGATTGCCGTAGAATACGGGTGCGCCGTAGGTCTGATCGCTCGGGAACTGTGCGTTAGAGAAAACGATCACGGGGAAGCCCTTGAAGCGCTTTACAGTTGCGTTTGTGGGGTCAGGCTGTAAGATCGGGCGGTTATTGGTATCAAGCTGCTTGTCGAGATAATCAAAGCCATCCTGATTTGTCACGATCACGGTATTGTACAGCGACGCGGGGTCAAGGTCGGTATTGATCGAGCTTGAAAGCGCCGTGTATGTGGTAAGGGTCTTTGCGGTCTTGCCGTATTTCAGCTTAGTGATGATAGCTGCATTCTCGGTGATGACCGCCTTCTTTGCAAAGTATCTCGTGATATAGCCCACAAGGTCATTGTCGGTCATGGCAAGCAGCACGTTCGACATTTTTATGATCGTGCCCCATTCGCTCATAGCGAACTTTACGGGTACGAACTGCGGGTCTTCACTCGGGGTAAGCTCGTCACCGTCCGAGAAATTTGTAAGACCCGTAATGCTGCCAATACTCTCAACGGTCAGCGAACCCGAAAGCGCGGTAGTGTTGATAGTGCCGACAACCGAACGGAAGGAGCGGAATTCTCTCACTCTCTCGTTGATCTTTGTCGAGATTTCCTGCGGGAGTATGTAGCCCTCGCCGTTTGTGCCGGGGTCGGTCACGGGAGAAGGCACCAGCAGGCTCTTTTCGGCTTCGGTAAGTGCCTTGCCCGAAATGGTCTTGATGATCGCACGGATAGCGCTTGCAGCTTCCTTTAAGTCCTTTTCCACGGGGTCAACGGTCTTGGTCGCTACGGTAGCCTTTGCCGCAAGCTCTGCGTCCTCCGCGGCTTCCAGTACGCGCTGAATGTCGATCTTCTTCTGAAGCTCTTTCACTTCATTCATGGTCTTCTCGGCGTTCTCAACTTCTTCCGCATCAAGCTGCTTCTGCGCCATTTCGCGGAGAACATCGAGCTTAGCCAGCATCTTCTGAAGCTTAGTCATGTCATTTTCCTCACTTTCAAAATTTGTATTTTATTCGGCTTGCGCCGAGTTCCGACTTTATTTCAGCCTTTTTCTTTTCGAGCGGGTCTTCCTCCGGGTTCTCTGCCGCCTTGATCGTCCCCGCGTTCGGCTGTGCGGGAACTGCGACAAACGACAGCTCATAGGCATCGGGGCAATGTACGATGATCTTCATGCACTTTTTACCGTCGTATGAATCGCCGATAAAATGCCCGCATACGCTTTTACCGCAGATAGAACATCTGAACTTGCTTACCGCAAATCCCGTTGATACCTCACGCTTGATACCCGCCTTGATCTCGGATATCAGCCCCTCGTTCTCGGGGGTCTTTGCCATATAGCACTTTGCTATCAGCTCCGTGTACGGCTCACCCAGTCCCGAGGTCTTGCCCTCATCGGTGCGCAGTTCCGTCGCGTATACCCTCGCGATCTGATTCTCCGAGCTCGGCTTGTGGTCGCGTATCATGGTCTTACCCTTGTACAGCTTTGCAAGGTCTTTGAGCGCCGAAGCCGAGAACGGCATATCGTTCCGGTCGTCGTCCTCGTTGTTGCCGATAACAGCTTTGAACGTATATACCTGTTCCGCGGTCAGCGGTTCAAGGGCGTACTCGTTTATCTGCTTCAGCTCGTTTTCGTCGGTTTCGAGACTCTTGATGTGCAGCGTTTTGCTCTGCTTGTCAATTTTCATTCGGTTCACCGCCTTTCACATACTGTTTTCCTATATCCTCAAACGGGATAGCCGCGCCGTTGCCAAAGACGAGCCTGTCTGTGCCCGGTATAAACGGCAGGTCTTCCTTTGCCCTGACTTCCGCGACTTCGAGCATGGCGTTATTCACGCCGATAGAGTATGCCTGATATCGCGTTTGCAGGTCGGCGCGGAGTATAACATCTGGGTTGAAATTGATATATATACCGTCCTCACGCTCCTCGTCAAAAAGCAGCTTGTAGTCGAGCTCCTGTTCGTAGATCGTAATGACATTCAGCAGCGTGTCGGTATAAAATGCCGTGTTCTGCTGCTCGATGTTCGAGTAGGTCGATTTCTCCAGGTCGTTGAGCTGGAAACTCTTCACCCCGAAAGCGTTCGCTATCTGCCGGCTGTTGAGCGTGTTCAGCTCCTTGAACTGCGAATCGACGAGCTTTGTCTGCAAGGTCTTGATATCAAAATCGACGGGGATAGGTATAACTTTCCCTGCGTGTTTCACGCCGCCTAACTGTTCAAACTTCTTGCGGAGTTTGGCTTCACGCTCTTTGTTCAGGTCGCCCGTGTAGGTGACAACGACAGGGTCTTGCAGCCCCGATTTGTATTTCTCCGATATGACATTCTGGGAATACTGCTCGTTCGCGATAATGCCGCCGAGATATTTGCGTATGCTCTCTCCGACTATGCCGCCCCGTGCAAAGTTCTTGAAATGCACGATCTCGTCGGAACGGTAGATATACTGTCCTTTGCGGCTGTCGGTGTAGAGATAATAAACGGCGTTTTTGTCGTTCAGTATCCCCGCATCGTCAACGACGATCTGAACGTGAGTGCTGTCGAGCAGATACAGTCCCGTAAATTTCTCGCCCCGCATAGTCCACACCCAGAATGCGTTACCGTAATGCAGGCGCTGGAACTCCGTCGCCCACAGCATATCATGAACACTCATGAAGGCGTTCGGGCGGAGGTGCAAACGTCCGTACAGTGAATGCCCCCGCAGGTCTTCCGCACCGCCGTCTTTCGTCTTTCGCTTTACTTTGAGCGGCAGTCTCGCGATAGCATTGCAGCGTATCAGCATACAGGCGTAGTATGTCGCAGAGGTCAGCCCCGACGGTGCTATCTGTGATATATCGTCAACGTTGAAAAACCGCATTATCTCCGCCAGCGTCGGATTCGCCCCTATTGTCGGGGTGCTGTTCTCCGCAGGAGAGGAAGAAACCGACGGCGCGGGCTCTGCGCTGACAGGCGCGTCCTTTTTCTGCTTTTTACGTTTGAATAACTGCATTTGCTCACCACTTTTCGTCTAACCATTCATCGGCGCTGAAATCCGAAAACTCGTGATATAACGCCAGTTTGAACGCACACAGCACCGCATCGACGGGGTCGATCCTCTGCACTGCGGCATCTTTGTCTATCTTTATCAGCCCGTTGGAGGTTTTTACAACGGCGTTCGCCATTGCAAAATTCAGGACAGGGTCGGCTATGTATATAACATTGCCGTCAAAGACCTGTTCACGGAAGCCTGCTGTCGCTTCGTTCAGGCTTCTGTGCGACTGGAAAACTTCCTCGACCGTGTGACCCGCGTCCGAAAGCTCGATCTCCATTTTCGACGCATTCGCGGGGTCAAAGCACAGGCACTCGATACGCAGTCCGTATTTTTCTACAAAATCGTCCATGTAGCGAATTATCGCGTTCTGGTCTACTATCGGCGTGTCCGTCACCGTGATGAAGCCTTGCTCTTCCCAAAGATCGTAGGGAGCGCGGTCGGTGTGTATCCTCTCTTGCAGCTTCTCGCGGTTCGGTATGAAACTGTGATGAAAGACTATGTACTTGACTTTGCCGTCACTGCCCTTTATCACGATCACAAACCCGACACTCGTAAGGTCGATTTTTGCCGACACGTCAAATCCGACGTATACCGACGCGCCGTTTATATCATACGGCAGCTTGCCGACCTCGCAGGCTTTCCAGCGGCGCATATCCATGTATCCGTTGACCTTTGCCTGCACCCACATATTCAGGACTTTGGTCAAAAATGCCGTTTTCTTTTCGGGCATGACCTGTGCGAGCTTGAAAGCCTGTCTGATCTTCTCCAGACCCTCTGCGTAGCTTGCGCGGACAGGGTTTGCTTTTATCCAGGTCTCAATCGCCGTCCAGTCGTCGCCCTCGTCGGCTTCGTGAACGTCGGCAAGATATCTTTCGTCCTCGATGTCTATATCGGGGTCGAGGAGATTTGTCACGAACTTGTACTCCTGCGTAAAACACGGAGCATTAAGGTCTTTACCTGCCGTCGTGATGATGATTATAAGCGACTGCCCCGCATTGCCGCCGAGACCGAGGTCGTAAAATTCGGTCGTCGGGTGCTGGTGGTATTCATCGAGCACCAGCACGGCGGGGTTTGTGCCGTCGCCGCTCTTGCCGTCCTCTTTCGAGAGGGCTTTGAGGAAACTTTCGGATTTGATGTGCCGTATCTCCGAGCGTGTAATTCTGAACTTGCGTGCAAGAGGAGACCCGCGCAGCATAAGGCGGCACTCATTGAAAATAAGTTTTGACTGTTCGCTTTTCACTCCGGCACAGTATGTTTCGTACATCTCACCGAACTTTGTGCTTTCGACCGCGATCTCGTACAGCAGACAGCCTGCCTGCTCCTGTGACTTGGCATTTTTTCGGGCGACCTCTTTAAACGCATTCGTAAAACGCTTGTACCCCGTGCCTTTCTCCCGCCAGCCGTACAGCTGACAGAGGAAAAAGCGCTGTGAGGTCGTCAGCTCGATAGGCTTGCCCGCGAGAACTCCCTTGGAGTGCCGAAGATACGCGAACCATTTGACAATTTTCTGCGCTTCTTCCTCGACCCACTCCCATCGCCAGTCGGTACGGGTCAGATCGTCAAGGAACCTGGCGCAAGCCTGCTTGTGCTTTTTGCAGCTGATGATCTCTCCCGAGATACACTTCGCGGCATAGTCTTTCAGCTCTTCGAGGATAGTCACTACACATCACCGAAGATATCCTCAATGTCGTTGTCGATGTCCTTGGCTTTGCTCGCCGCAAGTTTAAGCCTGCTGTCAACGGTCAGACCGCAGTTTCGGGCAAAGCTCCGAAACTCCTCAGCGTATTTTTTCTGTATGTTCACATACGGGTTTTCTTTTCCATCGACCACGAGCCCGCGTTCCTTGATGTCGGCGGTAGCTTTGCGATACATCGCAAATGCGTTACACGCGCCCTCAAGACTTAGCGAATCCAGCTCCCCGACGAGCGGGGTTTCTTGCAGGAGATCGACAGCCCAGTTCCAGAGCTTCTTGGCGGAGAGGTCGATAAGCGACTTGGGCGGCTTCAATCCCGCAAGCGACTTACCCGCCGCGAGCTTCTCTTCAAGCTCCCTCTGCTGCTGATATTCGACCGTAAGATTTCCCGTCTGCGCCGCGAGCGGCTTCCGAGTCCTACCCATTCGCTCACCTCCGTTTGTGCGATTTTTTTTATAAAAAACAATGCTTTTGATGCCCTTTTAGGGCGTTTTTTAGAATTTTATACTATGTCTTTCTAATAGGATTTTTAGAAAAACAAAATATTTAGAATTTTGCGAGAAGAAAGCA
>Ga0326511_10002632_pt1 | contig 14521 bp, 25 predicted proteins | sample 0_2496_0518_D_FD_203701 | JGI IMG/M metagenome (GOLD analysis project Ga0326511, IMG submission 203701) | Bovine rumen microbial communities from UC Davis, California, United States - 0_2496_0518 | ecosystem: Host-associated > Mammals > Digestive system > Stomach > Rumen | place: USA... | reverse complement strand
TCACAGGACAGGTTCTTGCGGATAAGGCGGTTGCAAGCGGTACAACATGGACAAATTTGGGTAGTTTCACACTTCCTGCGGGTTTGTGGATAGTCAACATTGCTACAAATTTCAGTTCGAACGCAACTGGCTACAGGCTTTTGTCACTTGCCACTTCAGCAACTTCTGCGGGCACTATTAACAGAACGATTCGCCTACCTGCGGTCAATGGAAATTCAACGGCTATAAACCTCACAGCTTTTTGTGAGGGTGGCACATATTATCTTAATGCAGTACAGAACAGCGGTAGTAGCTTAACGGTTTCTGCGAGATATACCGCATTGAGACTTGGAAATTCAGTTGAGTACCTGTAGAAAGGAGAAACATGAACAACGGAACGATTTTAAGAACCATCCTTGTAGTTGCAACTTGCTTCAACACAGCTTTAATGGCTACAGATGTGGCGCAGTTTCACAATCCTACAGTAAATCTTATCTATAAGATACTGTCTGTGATTGCCAATTTTGTCATAGTCTTCTGTGCCACCTACTTCAACAATGACTTCACAGTTGAGGGCGAGACAGGCACGAAGATCACAAGGGAAATGAAAGCCCTGCGTGACCATGTAACCGAAACCGCTGAAGAACCCGAAGATAGTTACATCCTTGATAATGACCTTGAGGTAGAAAGTGGGGCGACAGATGGGGAAGAATAATATAGAACTGCTGAAGATTGCAGAAAAACATCTTGGGCAGGGTGGTAGCATATTCCGTAGATACTGCGGTTCAAGCGGTGCGTGGTGCTGTGCATTTGTAACATATATGTTCCATGAGGGCAATGACAGCCCTCTTTTTTATGGCGGGAAAAAGGTAGTTTACTGTCCTACCGCAATTCAGTGGTGCAGAGCAAATTTAGCGCAGATACCTATTTACCTTGCGCTTCCTATGGACATTATTTTCTTTGACTGGGAACCCAACGGCACACCGAACCACATCGGCTTTGTCAGAGAACGAAAAAGCGATACCGCCATATACACGATAGAGGGCAATACAAGCAAGGTAAACAAGGAGGGCAAGGTTGTAGCTACGGGCGTAGTGGCAGAGCGTACACGCCCTGCAAAGTACGTGCAGGGCGTATTCAGACCACACTTTAAACCTACAGCCTTTACGGCGTCAAAGAAACTGGTTGTAGACGGTTATTTTGGTTATAACAGCATAGCCGTCATGCAGAGGTGGCTTGGCATAAAGCCAACCGCAATATTGGACAAGACGACTGTTAAAGCCCTGCAGAGAAAGCTCGGATTGGCGCAGGATGGATCGTGGGGCGTGAAGACCTCTAAAGCCCTGCAGAAGCTTGTTGGAACAACTGTAGATGGTGCGTGGGGCGTTAATTCTACAAAGGCGCTTCAGACATATCTTAACAAAAAAGTTTTCCGTACAAGCCCTGTAGCAAAGAAGACAAAGGCGCAGATCATCAATGAGTACGCACTTAAGTATGCATGGCCTAAAGGAACGCCCGAAAGCAAATACAAAGAAAAAGGCGGTTCACCCGATCCCGATTTTAAAACAGCTTGGAGAAAATATTTTCCTAAAAAGGGAATCGATACAGGGTGCCACTCATTTGTCATGCTTGTATTAAAAGCTTCGGGCTATCCTACAATGCCAGTCAACAAGGGATGGAGCAAGATACTCAAATACCTGCGCGAGAATTTCAAAGAAATTAAGGTGGATTATACGCAGGAGCAACTCAAGGCAGGCGATATACGCGTGCATAAAAACAGTAAGGGCGGTCATCATATTTGGATAATCGTAGAGCAAAACGGCAAGTTCTACAGGGCAGAAGCCAATCAAGGTTCCGACAATGACAGATACGCCCACATCAACACATCAAACAGCGGTAACTTAAAGCACCATGAAAAAGACTGGCTGTTCAGAGCAAAGTGAGGTGGACAATATGACAGTGACACAAGCCATAGTAGCGTTAGCCACATCACAGGCGGTAATAGAATTGATTAAATATTTGATAGACAGGCACGATAAGAAAAAAGTGTCGCCCGAACGGCAGATGCTCAAGGCGTTAGGCGCAGACAGGTTGTATGTCCTTTTATGCGATTGGAAACACGCGGACGAAAGGCCTGCATCCGAATGGGAAACCATAGACAGCTTATACACGGGCTATAAGGCGTTGGGCGGTAACGGCGAGATCAGTAAGTTATATCGGGAGTGCGCAGAGATAGAAACAACGGATTGAGGTAGACATGGAAAGACAGACCATAACTTTCACTGCAGATCAGCAGGCATTAAAAAAGACAGGTGGCGAAAGCAGTTTTGCCACGAATACCGTCAGTTATATAGATGCTGTTTTTACACTGGGCAACAATTGGCAGTTTGATAATGTCAGCGCTATATGGCAGATGGACGGCGTAGGCGACATAGCAACTAAACTGGATCACAATGGCATGTGCGAGGTACCTCACGAAATGGTACGGCAATTGGGTTATGTAAAGGTAAACCTCGCAGGCAGTATCACCGATGGCACTTCTGTTACTGAAAGACTTACCACCTACACTACTACAGCGTTGGTAATGACGGGCGAAGCAAAGGTAGCGGGCGGTGAGACTGTACCGATAACCCCATCCCAGTATGAGCAATTCGTAGCCAACGTAAAAGCAGACGCAGACAGAGCAGAAGCGGGTGCAACTGCATCGGCACAGAGCGCACAGAGCGCAAGCGAATCGGCAACAGCATCGGCTAACTCTGCAAGTGATTCAGCGCAGTCAGCAACAGCATCGGCACAGTCAGCACAGAACGCTTCAGAATCGGCTATAAGCGCAGAAAATGCAAAGGACGATGCAGAAGACGCAAGAGATAAAATACTCGGTATGAGGGCAACTGCGGAGACTTTAGAAGCGGGTTCGGACGCAACGGCATCTTATTCGGACGGACTTCTTACGCTTGGAATCCCAAGAGGTGACAAAGGCGTAAAAGGTGACAAAGGCGAAACAGGTGCAACACCTAACTTCTCTATAGGCGAGGTGGATACACTTGAACCGAATACACCTGCAACGGCAACCATCACGGGAACCGCAGAAAATCCTGTTTTGAATTTGGGTATACCTAAAGGCGTGCAGGGTGATGTTAATCTGTCACAGCTTGAAGCACTCTTACCAACAGAAACGGCAAGCGGTTCTATCGTATCTATTACAGACGGACAGAGCGTTGTTCCTGCAAAGTCACTCAAGGTAGCACTTGAACCAATCCAAGACCTCAACGGATACGATAAGCCGTGGGCAGGGGGAGCAGGGAAGAATAAGTTTTCAAACAGTTTGTATTATGTTGGCTATGCGTCACGATTATGGGAAAATGGTTCATTCCAATATCCCATTACAAATACGGAAACAGGATTCAAGGCAAATGTTGATGCAAATGCGGGATTTGGCGCATATTTGGGGTATTTAGAAGCAAATAAGACATACACAATTTCGTATAGCGTAACAGGTCAAGCAAGTGGCACGACATTTTCTGTAAGAAGAACAACAACAAATGTATTACCAACTGAAGCCCTTGATTATTCAAAAGGGTTGTCAGCAACAACTATTGCATCATTGACAACCACTGGCGGTACATTTATAACAGATGAAACTGCTCATTATTGGCTTGGGCTGTATGACGCAACAAGCCCAAAACATGAAATAACCTTGTCAAACGTACAACTTGAAGAAGGCTCAACCGCAACTACATACGCCCCATACTCCAACGTCTGCCCTATCAGCGGACGGACGGAAGTGGACACGCAGAGGACGGGGGTGAATGTTTGGGACGAAGAGTGGGAAGTAGGTGGAATTAACTCAAGCAACGGGCAAGACCTTGCAACAATATCTCAAATTCGTTCAAAGGGATTTATCAGCATCTTGCCAAGCACAGCTTATTACGACTATTTTGGCAACAGCGAGGGGGGTGGAAATTTCCAAGTACGCTTCTATGATTCTGATAAGGAATATATTGGCTATGTGGACGCATACGGGATGGCTGTAAACAAAAATAGAGCGTTTGTAACACCATCTAACGCTCATTATATGCGTTTCCAAGTGCAACCTGCTTACGGCACAACCTACAACAACGACATCAGCATAAACTACCCATCAACAGACACGGACTACCACGCCTATGACGGCACAACCTACACCACAGACCTCGGACAGACGGTATACGGCGGTGTCCTCGATGTGGTAAGCGGAGAGATGGTGGTGGATAGGGCGATGGTTACGCTTGATGGTAGTAACGATGAAGTATGGAGCACGAAAACGGGATTGCCGAACGCATTTTCATACGTCGACAGCAGTATCAAAGATGGATTAAGTCAGACAATCGTCCACGTTTTGACAAACTATCTCGAAGGCAAAACGCAAAACGAAATAGCAGGTTCAGCAAGTCAGTATGGCGTGGCGCAGTTTGCGTGGGGAACGCAGTTGGTTGTCAGAATTGAAAACATAACAACGCGTGCAGATTTAAAAACATATCTTGCAAGCAATCCGCTCCAAGTTGTCTACGAACTCGCCAACCCACAGACCATCCAATTCACTCCGCAAGAGGTGGAGCTGCTAACGGGGACGAATAATGTGTGGAGCGACGGAAGCGTAACACTTGTGTATAGTGCGGATATCCAAAGATACATAGAAAAGAAACTGAATGGAAACAGTACAACTCTTACTATGTCAAGACCAACAGTAGAATCATTAAAATCGGCTGATGCAGTAGAATCGGCTGATACAAATTCGGTTGATACGGAGCAGGTCGGAGACGATCTGTAGGGATCACCTCCTCTTACATAACGGTGCGGAATCCATCACAGGTCAAAAGCCTGCCGTGATAGTCGGCTGTCCTCCATATAAAGAAATATCCCTGCAGATCATAACTGCAGGGGTCTTTTTTTATTGCTGGCAAAATGGTATTTTTAACAAAGAAAAAGCAGGCTAATGCCCGCTCTTCCTTGAAAGGTCAATGAAAAAGAAAGTGATGCCTAACAATGACAAGATAATTGTATCACGCTGTACTAACATTGTCCAACCCGAATGTAACAGGGTGTTAGTACAGCACTCGAACAGGCCTGCCGTTTATATCAACCTCAACGCCCGCGATCAAACCACGCCAAAAGCTACGCCTGTGCTCCATATCTAACTGCAGGTAAACATCTTTCCAGCCAGCATTAAACTTGTGCTCTTTAGGTTCGGGCTGGCGCTCCAGCTCTGCTATTTTGCGCTGTATATCGGCAGATTTCGCCATATACGCGCTTTTTTCTATGTTACCCAACAAGTACATGTCATTGAGCCGTTCAAGGCGCTGGCGGTACTTTTTAGGGCTTTCCCTGTGCTCCCTCGGGCGCATGGTTACATTAACCTTAAAATCCTCTTCTATGTACTCCAACAACCATTTTTCTGTTTTCTTTTCGCTGACATTATGCTCCATACTGCAGGTGCCTACGATGTGGTTCGGGCATCTGTAGCGTTTACTACCACGCTGGTCTGCATGGCCTGCCATACGCCTGCCACAAATGGGGCACTTTATAAGGCCAGTAAACAAGTACACCCGCCTATTAGTCCCGCCTTTTATGTTCTTTGCTATAACTGCCTGTAGTGCGTCCCACTCCGCGGGAGTAAGCAACGGCTCACAGTACGCTGTATTTCCCCTGTATTCGCCCTTTAACAGCGGAGATCTAAACAGGCGCAGTATTTTACCATGAGAATAATTCAGCCCGTACAGGCTGTTTATGTGCTTTGCCGTAGCGGTAGCTGACTGGTGGAGCATGTAGTGGTCTATGGCATCTTTTGTGATGTGGATATTATCACCAAACACAACATGTCTGTCTTTTATGGTATAGCCTAAAGGAACTTTCCCGCCTAACACTTTGCCCTGCATGACGAGCTGGTCTTGCACATCCTTTATGCGCTCGCTGGTGCGGTCAGCTTCATCCTGTGCGATGGATAGCTTTATGTTGACATACAGCCTGCCACTGGCGGTACTGGTATCGTATTCTTCACTTATAGCTTTCCAGTCTACCTTATACCTGTCCAGTATGTCTTGAACCTTGTAATATTCCTTTATGTTACGGAACCAGCGGTCGAGCTTCGTGAACAAGATCATGTCGGGCTTCACCGTTGCTACATCTGACAGCAACTGCATCATAGCAGGCCTTTTCGTATACGGCTTTCTGCCACTGATACCCTCATCCCTGTAAGTTCCTACTATAATATGATTGTTTTGCTTACAAAATGCCCGCAGTGCATCTTCCTGTGCGTCAAGGCTGTAGCCGTGCTTTGCCTGCTCCTCTGACGATACACGCACATACAGAAATACTTTCACTTCAACTCACCCGCCTTTTTAATCAGATCATCAAGGCTTGAGGGCGGCAGGCGCATCGCGTAAAACATCAACCTAAACAACTTCGGGTTGTTCCTTAACTCCTCTGCCATAACATCTTCGGGCGCAAGCTCAACAACCTGTTCATGGTCGGTGGTCAGATCCTCGCGCGAGCATTTAAGATACGCGCATATCTCGTCAATCTTTTTAGGCCGTGGCACTACATCGCCGTTCACCCAGTGGCTGACACTCGTTTCAGATACACCTACTGCTTTCGCCAGTTCAACCTGCGTATGGTTCTTTGCATACAGCATATTTCGCAGGTTACGGCTGAATATCTCGTTCATGGTTTTCATGGCGTCGCTCCCCTTTCTACAGATAGTGTTGTCTTAAGGGTATATTAAAGAGCAAGTTCAAGTTGTGCAATATTTCTTACAAAATATTTAAATAAAGTTTAAAGATATTGTTGCAATCTTTAAATTAAAGTTATACAATAGCTATGGTAGATATTGTTGATTAAGTAAAGGAGCAAACATGGAACCGAAACTGGTTAAGATAGACCGCAACGGTAGCAAGCACTACGAGGGCTATGTACCGTGTGACAGGTGCGGTGGCGACGGTACGTATAAGTGGGGCGCTATCATCAACGGATGCCCACAGTACGCAGGCACCTGCTTCAAATGCGCTGGCGAGGGTAAGCTGTGGCGTAAGTGGATAGAGCGCACTCCCGAGTATCAAGCAAAGCTGGACGCAAAGCGTGAAGCAAAGCACAAGGCGCAGGCAGAGGAGTACGCACGCAGGCAGGCAGAAGCTGAAGCAAAGCGCAAGGCCGAGCAGGAAGAGCGTGAAGCAAGGATCAAGGCAGAAAAGGCCATCAGCCAGTACGTAGGCGAAACAGGCAAGCGCATGACGGTGCAGGCGACCTACATAGGCAGTGCCAGCTTTGAGGTGAAGAGCTTTGCTGGCTATGGCACCGACACTATGCACATCCACATGTTTAAGGATGCAGAGGGCAACAAGCTGATATGGAAAACTGCTACGGCGCTGGGCACATGGTTGGAAAACGGCGAGTGGCTACATCACGAAGAGGGCGAGCTGGTACAGGTTACTGGCACAGTAAAAGAGCACAAAGAGTACAGGGACGAAAAGCAGACAGCGCTGACAAGGTGCAAGCTGGAATGGAAAGGAGCGACAGCATGAAGGCATACGCAGTAGAGTACAAACTGTACAGCGCTGACAGCGTAAGGCTGTTGGCGCTCCCTGCAGGCAACAAGGCCGATGCATGGGACAAGGCCGTGTATGAAGAGATACCGAAGCTGACGGGCGAATACCCGTACAGCGCGTGGGTGGTATCAGTAACATATCAAAACGGCAACTGCCACAGGTTCAATACTCATGAGGGCAAGCCGTATTAGAAAGGAGCATCGCATGAAGTTTAAAGTAGAAAGCGTGGTGTTTGTAAAGGGCATCGGCAGGATGAAGCACAGCCACACGCAAGAATTTACAGACGATAGCAATGTATTCGGGAGAGTGCTTGAGTACCGCCAGTATATGCGCAAGACTTTCCCAAATTGCGAATTTAGGCTTATTAAGGCAACCGAAGTATAGGAAGGAGCATAACATGGACATGGATCAGATCATCGCGCTGGTGGTAGATGTAACTATTGACGCACAGCACACGCTGGCAGACTGGTACGGCCTTGAGTGGGCGCATGAGAACCTCGACAGGGTAACGCAGTACGCTATGGCCTGCGTAGAGGATGCCGTGAGGATGGCAGTGCAGTAGAAAGGAGATAACAATGCCCGAGGAAATCAGAATCGAAGTGGCGTGTGATGTAAGCACGCAGGCGTGGGGTGAACTCACAATGAAGTACGGCGCTGTGTATGTAAAACAGCACTACGAAGAGCTGGCACAGCAGGTAAAGGAACAGGTGCGTGAGGCTGTAGACGATGCGGAGCGCGACTGGTACAGGGGCGAGGAGGAACGCAGGCAGGCATGGCTGGATGACTACTATGAGGAAACCTCATACGGCTGGTACCAGCAAGACATAATAGATATGTACAGGCGCGAACGGTAAGGCGGGGCGTAAAGCCCTGCCGATGTTCTGCCTTGTATCTTTAAAGATAATTTAAAGATATTATGGTAAAACTTAAGTTAAAGTTATATAATTGTAGTGTAAGGTATCACTTAAGTTAACAGTAAAGGAGCGTAAATTATGGCAAAAGAAATGAAGTACGGGTACAGCGGTATCACTGTACAGGCTGAAACAGAGGGCATCGCAATGCTGGTGAACATCTTTAACGATGAGTGTGAGCGCATAGTTAACTACTGGCTCACAGACGAGGACTGGGCGCACGGCTTTGAGCACCACAAGGAAGAGCACTGGATGATTGCGGATCAGCAGGGGCTGGCACGGGCTATGTATTTTATGGACATGCTGGACGATGTTGAGCAGAGCAGGGCAGGGTACATTTATAACTTCTGCAAGGCAGAGGTGGAAAGGAGAAAACATGAAAGCGACAATTAAGCAGTGGCGTGGCCTGCGTGGCCTATCACAGCCCGCGCTGGGCGAAAAGATAGGCAAGACAGCCAATACCATACTCAATTGGGAAAAGGGCTATACAAGCCCGACAGTGGACGATATGGAAGCGTTAAGACAGGCGCTGGGGCTAAAGGCTAATGACCATATTATTGTGCAGTAAGGCTTAAGTTAAAGTTAAAGGCAATGAAAGAACAAATTACAGAACTGCTGGCGGTACTGCTGGCAGATCAAACAGGAAAGGAAGTGCAAGTATGTTTGACAGAATCAAGGTAGCAGTAGGCTGGGCGCTGGTGATGCTGGCATCTATGGCGCTGGGCGCGGGCATGGTTATAGCCGTAGCAAGTAGCGAGGTGCCAGTATGGTAGAGCTGACAAGAAGAGCCGAAACACTGATTGAGCACGTGCAGGCCATCAGAACACATATGCAGGCTATAACGGAATACTGCACGGAAGAATGCGAAAAGTGCCCACTGCGTGGCTTCTGCGACTGGTATGGCGGGGTTGACTGCATGGACGAGGGCGCCACAAGCATTGAGCGCATGGCTGACTATCTTAACTACTATGACAAGGTAACAGAGCGCAGGGAGATAAAACAGTTTGAGGATGCTACTGGCATGGATGCAGGCTGGTACATGTTTAATGATGACAGGAGTGATACAGACAGATGAAAAACAGACTATTTAAGCTGGAGCACATGGTTCTACAGGAACTGCTGAACAAGCCACGCACACGTGATGATGATAGAGAACTGACGCTGGCGATCCATACGGATTACTACGGCATAAACCCGTGGGCACCCTACAGCGAGGTAATGCGCGATAAGGACATACCATCACAGGAAAGCATCGGCAGGTGCAGGCGCAAACTGCAGGCCGAGCGTGAAGACCTGCGCGGTAGCAAATACAAGGAGCAGGTGCGCATGGCCGAGCAGATCACATTTATCGAGTACGCTAATGCGGACACATCAACGGGTAACATTTAAACAGTAACAAGAAAGGAGCACAAACTAATGGCATATGACACTTTTAAGTACGATGTAGTGGCAACGCTGGGCATTATATCCGAGCGGATCGACCACAACGGGGTAGGCTGGACTAAAGAGGTAAACCTTGTAAGCTGGAACGGGCGCGACCCGAAGCTGGACATAAGGGAATGGACATACAACCACGAAAAAATGAGCAAGGGGCTGACGCTCACTGACTCTGAAGCCGAGGAGCTGGCAAAGGTACTGCACAACTACTGCAGGGAAAGGAGCAACTAATGTGCAGACATTGTAAATGGTACAGGCCAAACGAACAGTACAGGGGCGTTATAGGCTACTGCGACAAGTATGGCAGGCCTGTGGGCGTGAACGAAGTATGTAGTGACGAACAGCAGGGCGAACAGCGCTGGATGAACGGTGAACCAGTTGTAGAAAAGGAACAAGCAATAGACACCGACAAACTGCTGGGGCTTATGCTTGCAAGCATCGAGGAAATAGAAAAAGCCTGCGCAGAATGCGCAAACCTAAAATGGGCTGTTTGCAAGCTGATAGATGAAAGGAGTAAATAATGAGACCATTAAAAGCAGAGGAAATAGATGTGCGCATCGGGCAGGTAGGTGACGGGTACATATCACTACTGCTGTACAAGGACGCACGTGTAGACAGGCAGATGCTGGATGAAACCTATGGCATGTTTAACTGGCAGTGTGACTACAAGGAAATCAAAGGCAATATGTACTGCGGTATAGGCGTGTGGGACGATCACAACGGGCAGTGGGTATGGAAATGGGACTGCGGTACCGAATCGCAGACTGAAAAGGAAAAGGGCGAAGCCAGCGATGCGTTCAAACGAGCGGGATTTAGATGGGGCATCGGGATAGAGCTGTATACCAGCCCGCGCATTTATTTAGATATGGCGACAGACCAAATAGGCAATGGCAGGTACAAAGTGCACAACATGCGCGACACCTACGGCATGTATGTATCACGCATAGAAACGGTGAACGGCAAGATCGAAGCGCTGGATATAGCGCAAAAGGTAAAAGGTAGACCCGACATGATAGTATGGTCAACAAGTAGAGGAAAGGCAGGTACAACAGTATGAACAACGTAATACTCATCGGCAGGCTGGCGACAGAAACCAGCATGGCATACACACAGACCACAAACACGGCAAAGACTACATTTACACTGGCGGTGGACAGGCCACGCCGTGACGGGCAGGAGCAGGGCGCTGACTTTATCAGAATAACCGTATGGGGTAAGCAGGCCGAAAACTGCGACAGGTTCCTATCTAAAGGCAGGCAGTGTGCTGTGCAGGGCAGAATACAGACAGGATCATACAAAGGCCGTGACGGTAACACGGTATACACTACTGATGTAGTAGCAGACCGAGTAGAGTTTTTAGGCGGTGAGCCTAAACAGCCAAAACAGGAGCGACCACAGGAAAGCCAGCGCTGGGTGGAAGATACATTTGCGCCAGCGTTTAACGCAGTAGACGACGGAATGCCTTTTTAGGCAGTAGGTAAAGGAGCAAGGGCAATGAAAAAGATTTACACAACAAGCAAGTACGATATGTTCAAGACAATGATAGAAAACAGGGATGTTAAGACCCGCACAACTAACAAGATCATCGACAGCATAAACGCTGTAGGCTACATCACGAACCCTATTATCGTGAACGAGCGCATGGAAGTTATAGACGGGCAGAACAGGCTTGAAGCACTCAAGAAGCTGGACATGCCAGTAGACTACATTATCGTTGACGGTGCAAGGATAGAGCACTGCAGGGCGCTGAACATCAATCAGAGCAACTGGACGACAATGGACTGGATAAGATCATACGCCAGCGGTGGCGACATCAACTATAAATACCTGTATGAACTGCTTAAAGCATACCCCGACATGAAATTGAGTGTTATAGCCTTTGCCATAACTGGGCTGGTAGGCGCAGTAAGCAAAAGCATACCGCAGGGCACATTCCACTGCAGTGAAAAAGACTACAACGATGCTATACAGGCGCTGGACTACTTAAGGCCACTGCTGGAAGTGATACGCAGAATAGATGGAAAGCAGAACCTTGTGGAGTGCGCTGTTATATGGTGCTACAAAGATGGCGAAGTGGACAACGGTATGCTGACGGATAAGCTGACAAAGTACGCATCAATGGTAGAGCCTGTATCTAACCTCGAGCAGGCGCTGGAGCAGGTAGAAAAGATATACAACTATAAAAACAGGTACAGGGTGTACATTAAAACAAACTACCTCAAGAGCCGTGACCGCGACAGGCTTATGAGCAGTGCGCGGATCAGCGCACGCAAGAACCCGCAGAGGAGCATTATATGAAAAGCATACTGCAGGCTGATACAGACTACTGCATAGAGTGTGGCAGGTACGGCACCGAGGTGCATCATGTGCTGTATGGCAAAGGAAACAACAGAAAGCTGGCTGAACACTATGGCCTTAAATGCGGACTGTGCTATTATCATCACAGGCGCATGCATACAGGCGTGCACGGTGGAAATAAGGAGCTGGACTTGAAACTGAAACGCATGGCACAGCAACGATTTAATGAGGTGTATGAAAACAGTGATTTTGTGGCACTGTTTGGGAGAAATTATTTATAATGCCCGATAACTTAAGTTAAAGTTAAACACGGCTTAAATCAAAAATTTAGGCCGTGTGCGGGCATGTGAAAGGAGCAGGCATATGCAAGACTTAATGAATAGCATGCAGAGCTTGAGCAGTGAGCTGACACAAAGCATACGGCTACTGCGCACGAATGGCACTGCATATGCGCAGGCAGAAAAAGACTACAAGATACTGCTACGGCAAGAGTGCTTGAAACTGCGTGACGAGGGCATGGCTGTAGGCATGATAGACAAAACATGCTACGGCATACCATCAGTAGCAGAAGCAAGGTTCAAGCGCGATGTGGCAGAAGCTGTATATAGGGCAAACACAGAGCACATCATGGCGGTAAAGCTACAGTTAAAGCTGGTAGAGAATCAAATAGAAAGGGAGTGGAACAGTAGCAATGGCTAAAAAGAGGATGTTTTCGCAACAGATCACAGAGTCGGACGCATTCTTGGACATGCCTTTATCAGCACAGGCGCTGTACTTTCATTTAGGCATGAACGCGGACGATGATGGATTTGTAAACAGCCCAAAGCGCATACAGCGTGTAATAGGCGCTAATGATGATGACCTTAAACTGCTGATGGCAAAGAGGTTCATTATAGCCTTTGAAAGTGGCGTGGTGGTTATTAAGCACTGGAAGATGAATAACTACATTCAGAAAGACCGCTATACGCCTACGGTGTATGTAGAAGAAAAAGCACTGCTGGCAGAAAAGCCAAACAAGGCCTACACGCTCGCGGATACAAAATGTATACAGGATGTATACAAGCCGTATACACAGACAAGTATAGATAAGATAAGTATAGATAAGAATAGTTGTAGTAGTGGCGAGTGGACAAACGTATGGAAGGTATTAACTGCAGATCAAGTGGACAACCTGTATGAAGTTTACGTTGATGCAGGTGACTTAATACAGGCTGTTTATGAGCAGGTAAAACTGAAGCAGACGGTACTGCAGAACGCCTACGCCTACGTTATCGGCTACGCAGAGAAAGCAGGGTGGCAGAAAAATGGTGGAGATTACTGATTGCAGGGAGCCATGTTTTGCAGAACTGAAAGGCGGGTGCGCAGTGCTGACCAGTGCATGCAAGAGCACACACTGCCCGTTCTACAAGCCCGTAGGCTGTAAAGATTGGATAAGGCTGGAAAGGGGTCGCAAGGTGTATATACTGGCACCCGAAGAATACTATGAGGAAATGTGACTACTGTGGCAATGAATACCACGAATACGACCTTTACCCTGTGCTTGCATACAGGCGCACAAGGTACATGTGCTACAGGTGCAGGGCAAAGGGCAACAATGAACTGAAGAAAGTAAAGATAGCAGGCATGGAAAAGAAAGGGCTAATAGGTGACAAGTAATGACAGTGAGAACGATCAGAACCACGAAAATTGAAGCTGACCACATAATAAACAACCAACTGCATCATATATTCAGATCAAATAAAGAACGCATAAGGGCAGGCGATACAATCCAGTTTTTAGTATACAAGGACGGCAAGCCAGTGGCACACAGTATAAATAGTAGGGCTTATGTCGTGACCATTGTACAGGACGATGGATTAGCGCCAGTGCAGGCGGGCTGGCAGGCTGTAGGATTTAGGTAGCTGATACAGGCGGGCAGAGTTTAGCTATTAGGGATCAAAAGAAAGGAAAATCTTTCAGAGCAGTGTGTTCAACCTTTGCCCGCTTTAATCAGATTGAAAGGAGTAAATGATGGATGACCTTATAAGACGAGAAGATGCGATAAAGGTATTGTACAAATACAGTTTTGTATCAAAGGACGTTATCGAGAAAGAGATAAATACCATACCATCCGCAGACTTAAATGCGGAGTTTGCTGAATGGGGGAAGCTGTGGTTCAAAGAGGAACTTGAGGCGGACAGACCGCAAGGGTGGATACCTTGCGAAAAGCAGATTCCAAGAATCGGCATTAGAGTGCTTCTGTGTTTGAATAACGGGCAAGTGTTAATCGGACGCAGAGACAGACCCGACCTTGTATGGCAAGTAACAGAAAAGGAC
>Ga0326511_10002631_pt1 | contig 14527 bp, 6 predicted proteins | sample 0_2496_0518_D_FD_203701 | JGI IMG/M metagenome (GOLD analysis project Ga0326511, IMG submission 203701) | Bovine rumen microbial communities from UC Davis, California, United States - 0_2496_0518 | ecosystem: Host-associated > Mammals > Digestive system > Stomach > Rumen | place: USA: California... | reverse complement strand
TGTCCGTGCTTGGCCTCGCGAATGGCCACATTGAACTTCTCAGCAGGTGTGCCTGCAGGAACATAGATAATCTGGTCGATAACCATGTCGATGCCGTTGTCGCCATTCTGGGTGTTGACGATTCTCAGCAGATTGGTACCTTCCTTCAGGTCAGCCGTCACCTTGAACTTACGCCAGTCGTTCAGATTGGTTTTCTCTACTTCCGGCCTGAAGACCGACGTATTGACAATCATACCCAGCTTGCCTGACGCAGAAGCACCGCAGTAGCGCACGTAGATGTCGTAAGTGCCTGCTTTCTTCAAGGTCAGCTCATGACGGAGGGCACCTGTCTTCTTATTGCCCATCTCCACATAGCCCATGCCTGAGAACTCGTTCATGTGCGTAGCCCACCAGCCCGAATGGGTCAGTGCCACATTCTTCACATCCTTATAGTCCATGTTCTCGGCCTCAATCACGATAGGACCGACAAAGTCATTGGGTTGCTGCGGAATGCCCAGAGCCTCAGCAGGCAGCACATCAGTCTGACGACCGGTAGCAGCACCTGAGCAGTTGATGGTCAGGTTGAGCGGTCCCATGTGCTTCACCACCACCTTATAGGTCTTGGCGTTGGCATTGTAGCTGTCAGTCACCTCAACCGAATAGCCGGTGGCACCCGTTTCATGCAAGGTCTTTACAAATGAGGGTTGTGAGGTTACGCCTGTTACCACTATTGAGTCGATCTGAACGTCAGTAGAATCGCTGCGATAGTTGTTCAGGTAGAAGTCGATATGGTCGGCATACTCACGTACCAGACCGCTCGACAGCTTGCCATAGTACAGTTTCAGGTTCTCGCAGGTGTTATACTGCAAGGGAATGATGCCCGAAGCCGTCTTCTTCTTATTCAAATAGGTGTGCGGCGTATAGGTGACGAGCTGGTTGCGATAGCGGTTGACATAGAGGTCGCCAGTCGACACTTCGGGATAGAGGCTGTTGAACTGATTCACCTTGGCATCAATAGAATTCCACTTCACCGACTTCTTGACTACATTAGGTATGGTCTTAGCCACATCGTCATAGAGTGAGAGAACCAAAGGTATGGCACCATAGCGGCCTGTCTTCTTGTAATAGCAGTAGTTGTTCATCCATTGGCCATTTCCACGGTTGAAGGGGTCGTCCTGCTTATACAGACCGTCATACAGGTCGCCCCAGGTAGCATAGCGGTCTTCATCGCTGCCACTGGTCTTAGGCAGATCGTTCTGAATGACAAGTTTGGTTTTGCCCACTACTTCCTCGCGTGAGGGGATGTACATCGTGCCTTTGATAATCTCTTTGAACATATCCATCCATACACCCTGGAAATTAGGGAAGTAGCCCCAGTTGCGGCGAGTATAGCCATCGACGGTCGAATTGCTCAGATTCTTGAAGTCTTCCGTCCAGATAAGCTCGGGACCGTCCCATACTGCACCGCCATTGACACAGGTTTGTTCCATCACAGGAGCAATGCCGGCTGCACCGGGATAAGTACATTTATCCTTGCCTGCGATATCGGCGGTAGCACCGTTCCAGCCGCAGTTGTCGTAGCGCACGCCATAGTTCTTGGCCAGTCCGGAGATAAAGGGACCGAAGGTGACGCTCTCATTATTATACCAGCAGCTGCTGGTGGTGTACTTATAGAGCCAGAGGATAGCCTCGGGATAGTCGCGGCAAGCCCTGAGCAAGTCGATATTGGTTCGCATCATGCCCATTGGGTTCAACAGGTGCGACCACACATTACCGCAGAACGAGATGGTCAGCACACCGCCATACTGATGGTGCATGGGCACCAGCTTGGCAAAGAGGGCCAGACGCGAGGCAATCTGACTGGAGCTTTCATCGTTCTGCTCGGCGAAGCCCCAGAACTGCTCGGCATAGTTCCAGCCAAGGAAGTTGGGATAGGTCTTGAAGAAGTATTCGAACGTCTCCAGGTCATCGTCCTGAATATGGGTATGACCGCCCGAAGCCGGCTGACAGGTGAACCACATGTTGTTGGCCTGACACACCGAAGCCCACGACTTGTAGGTACGCACGGCACAACGCGGCATGCGATACATGTTGGTCTCGGTGTCGTAGCCGCAGGACAGCGAGAGGTTCATACAGACATAGGGTTTGATTTCGGCAGGAATAAGGTCGATAATCTTCTGAGGATCGGCAGAGTTCCACACATCGACATGTACCAGCCACAGGGGATGCTGATTATCAATAGGGCGACGCTGTTGTGCCGATAATGTTTGTGCTGCTACGAAGAAAAGCAGGACAAACAGGTAACGAAAATAGTTTTTAGTCATCATAAAAAATCAGGTCTTTTAGAATTCTTCTGCAAAAGTACGAAGATTCTAAAAGGCCTGATTAGCCGATTGTCTCAATCGTTATCGAAAATGTCTCAATTAATCAAAAACGTCTTTGTCTTGCCTTTATAAGTGGCTTTCACCGTAGCTCGGCCTGCCGTGACAGGACTGATGGTGAATGTCACCTCAGGTACGTTCGACGATGCCTGAATCTTGGTGTTTGCCTTCAGCAGACCGTATGTCTGATAGGTGCTGGCATCCATCAGGCCGTTCTGGTTGGTGGCTCGAATGGGGTCAGCCGGGATGTTCAGTTTCTGACCATCGGCGGTAATAGTGACCTGTGGCACGACAGGCATCTTCAGCCCGGCACCGAAGCCGATGCCATGAAGCGTGAAGAGTCCCTTAGGACGCTGGGGCTGCTGACGCTGACCGAACTGGCGGCCATGCTGGGGCTGCTCAGGCTGTTTCACCTCGGGGCCTTCAACCACCAGATAGACGGCATGCTTGCCTTTCAGATCAGCCAGGAACGCCTGTGCCTTATCTGAGAGCTGCACACTGCTGGTACGCGTCACCTTTCTGTCAGTGACGAAATCTTCGATGACGGCAATCTCGCGACCTTTGTAGGGGTCGTCGATCATGACGCGAATCTTGAACTTGCCCGAACCGCCTTCCGTGGTGATGGCAGCACTGAAGCTGTTGTCGGCCAACTGCTTGTTGAAGCCCTTGAAAGCCTTCACGCCCTTCGTGTCTTGAGCCAGCCCTTCGAAGTTGAAGTACTTGAAGCCGATGACGGAGCCATTCTGCAGGCCAGCCAGGTCCATTGAGTTATTCCACACGTCGTGGTTGTCCTGCATGTACTGGTTGGCGTTGGGTCCTGTCCAATAGCAGGCGATGCCAGCCGAATAGTAGCCGTAGCAGGGCAGGCCGAAAATCTGGAAGCCTTCGCTGGTCACCTCGGCGCCTGTGTATTCATTGCCGTCGGCAGCCTTGGCTGTCCACTCATTGTTAGCGGCAAAGGGGTCGTAGCCCACGATGCGCACCTTGCCTCCTTTAGCCACGGGCTTCTTGTCCCATTCAATCTTTACAGGTGCCACCATGGCCTGACGGGCATTGCCGAAGCCACGGGGAGGACGATGATAGAACACGTACCACTGACCGTTGATTTCCTGCAGCGAGCCGTGGGTGTTGTGACCGGCATTGGTGGTGATGAGCTTCGAGCCGTCGGCATTAGGAACCACGCCGCGCGAGTCAACCAGCACACCGCCTGAGCGCCAAGGGCCGAGGGGCGAGTCGCCGTAGGCATAGCGCAGGGCTGAGTTGGTATTGCCCAGACCATACTCCTTGCCGCTATAGCCGCTGAACACCATCACATACTTATTGCCTACCTGACGGATGGACGATGCCTCGAAGAAGTTGAAGTCGAGCGGGTTCTGACCCTTATAGAGTGCCTTGTAGACGCTGCCTTCCTTGTCGAGAATCTTACCGTCGCGACTGCTGGCCGGGATGAAGGGGTCTATCAGCTCTGTGCCAGGGCGCACGCCATACATATTGTCCTGATCCAACTCATAGGCCGTAGAATGCTGGAAGCCATAGAACACGTAGGCACGATAGCCCTTGTCGAAGTCTTTGTCTTTCTTATTGGTAATCTTCTCTACAAACACAGACGGATCGAAGTCAATGAGCGAGCCTGCCACGCACTGAGTGCCGTCAGGAGTCAGGTTGACCGGCGTGAAGGGTCCGTTGGGGCGGTCGCCTTTGCAGACCATCGCCACACGGCGCCATCCACGGCTGTGAGGATAGAGCCAGTAGGTTTTCTTTCCTGTCTGCTTGTCGACGGTTTCCACCAGGTCAGGCGCATACATCGTGTCCCACTGACCGTTGACGAACCATGAGAAGATAGGACCCTCGTCGCGCCATTGGCTGAGGTCCTCGACAGGTGCCGACCACATGCGCACATCATTACCGCAATACTTCTCATAATGCGTGTCGTGCGAGCCGATAATATAGGCACGGAACTTCCCAGGCTGATCGGGATCTTCAAACACGCGGGGCTCGCCGTCGGGCAGATGCTCCCACAAAGGCAGGTAAGGGTTCTGCGCATTAGCCGTCACAGCGGCAATGAGCAGGCAAAAGCTGAAAAATAGTCTCTTCATCGTTTTGTATACTTAAATATTAGGAGTTACAGGAGTTACAGGAGTGACAGAAGTGACAGGAGTTATTTCACAATGACCTTTCTTCCGTTCTTCACGAAGATGCCCTTTGACGGACGGGTCACTTGCTGACCGTTCAGGTTGTAATACAGTCCGTCGGCCATGCCGTTCCTGAGTGTTCCTACGGAAGTGTCAACCGCCTTCGGCACCAGATAGATATTGCTGACCGTAGCACTGTTGCCCGTATCGACCTTCATGGCATTGATATGCACGAACTTGTCTACGCGACTCTCGCCCTGATTGGTTGCGACGGTTGCCAAGTCCTGCAGCGGCAGCACGATAGCCCCTAAGTCGGCATCCCAGTAGGGATCGCTTCCGTTGAACGAGACAATGATGATCTTATAGGGTCCGTGGTCGGTCAGACGGTTGGCCAAGATGCGCAGACGGCTGCCCGAGCCTCTCAGCACCAGCTTGTCGTACTGGCTGACATCGGCATAGAGGTCGTAGCTGACCGATGAGAAGCCAGCCACCACACCGCCGCCATTGACCGTTTTCTTGAGGTTCAGCTCGGCACCTGGCTGTTCATCGACGATATTCGCATTGGCTCCTGTTCCGTTCCAACGGTGGAACATCGAAGCCGTCAGGGGTACCCAGTCCTCCGGGGCCTCAAAATCATCAATATTCACATAGTTCAGGATAGCACTCAGCACACGCTCGGAGCGATAAGGGAAGAACTGGGTGAGCAGGCGGTTGCGCTCTGGCAGATAGAAGTCGTCAACGGTATAGAGCTGTCCGCGCTGCTGCCATCTGTGTACGTCGCGGCGATAGTCGCCCCAACGTGCCGACTCGTCATAGACGGCCAGCGAGATGGTGTTGTAGAGGCTGTCCCACAGCTCCACAGCCGATGTCTCGCCCAGGAAGCCGTCGGCAGCAAACACCTCTTTGGCACGACGCTGATAGCGACGGGCAAACTTCGGGTTCTGCAGCAGGTTATGGAAAATGCCCGTGGGGAAGCGGAAGCCGTTATTGGTGCCCAGCACGTTGGCATTGACATCCTCAATAATCAACTCTGAGTCCCAACAGAGGAACTTAAAGCCTTCGCTGTCTGTTCCGTGCTTACGTAAGGCATACCAGTTATGATGATCCCAGTCGGCATTGCCGCCATACTGGTTGATGAGCATATAGTCAATAAAGTTGTCGATGTCGAGCAGCGAGTCCAACTGTTCGTAAGCCTCATCGCTGGCAGCATTGTAAGCCAAAGATGTCATCTGGTTCCAGGCATCAAGGGTGCCCTCGCTGGCTTCGAGGTGGTTGCCGCCGTCTTCCTCAATCTTGATGACGTCGTAGTCGCTCTTCTTGCCGCCCAGATGGTTCTTGCAGAACTGGTCGTCAACACGCTCGGCAATATTGTACAAGCCCCAGTACATGCCATTGAGGAAGAGGTGTACATACAAGGCATTGACTGCCGTGTGCCCCATCTTCCGCTGCATGCGGCGAGCCCATACGTCGCGAGTGTACTGTGCCTTCTGACGGTTGCTCTCGCCCCAGTGCTGCCACGAATTGCCGAAATGACAGCGCAGCACCAGCTGGTCGAACTGTGCCGGCTCGTCTTCGCCATAGAGGGGATACTTCAGCGTCTTCTTGCCATACTCGTTCTTGAACACCAGTCGGAACGAGTGCTTGGGATTCTTCTCAGCCAACCGTCCGTGACCGCCGTGCAGACGAATGCCGCAGGTGGTGCTGAGGTCGTGCTGCTGCGGACCGCCCATCAGCTCGATACTGGCAGGGCGCGTCCAACCGTGGCCTGTCGGGTCACCCACTGGAGGACCGGTAAAGATGTAGATGCCGCCACGCACCGAGTCGTTCTCATGACTGAAGAAGTTGTCCTTGTCTGACACGATGCTCAGGATGGGCAGGGTCTTCAGGCCTTCGACAATCTTCTGACGCAGCGTGCTATTACCGGTCATCTCTGGATCCATCTCGTAGTCGGCAACGGCCGTTCCGCTCTCCTGTGTGTACTTGCCCCAGGTGGTGGGATAGCCCGCTGGATTGTTGGGCTGGCTGAGCACCGAGCTGGTGAAGATGTAGGAGGCGGTGGCGATGGGTGACAACGAGTCGCCGAACACCTCGACCGCCCTGATCAGTGTGGTCTTTGCCACGCTGATGGGCGAGGCGTAAAGGGTGCTTTTGGCTGTAGGCTCCGAGCCGTCGAGCGTGTAGCGGATCTGTGCTTCCTTGTCGCTGGTGAGGCTGACGCTGAAAGCATTGTCATAGAGTCCATGCGGCTTGCTGAACTTCGGCTGTGCCACGATGCCGGCAGCCATGAGACTTGTTACCAGAAAACAAATCAGTTTTCTTTTCATTTCTTCAGGTATTTACGGCCATTGCGAATCACGAGGCCACGGTATCCGTTATTTAAACAGCAGTGGAGCCATTTCCTTGAGGCTGCGACGCCATGTGAGGAACTCATGGGCAGTGCCTTCCGACACGTAGCCGTGGGCGTTCAGTCCGGCTCCCTTCAGGGCGTCAATGCTCTTCTTGATGCCGTCGGGATTCTCCTTCGAACCGCAGCTCTCGAAGATAACGCTGGGCTGCAGCTTCTTGTCGAGTTTCTGGATGTCCTCAGGCATATAGGTACCGCCACTCAACAGGCCGTAGGCCGAGAACACTTCGGGACGACGTAGGGTGATGAGCTTCGTCTCGATGCCACCCATAGACAGGCCAGCCATTGCACGACCTTCGCGCTTGGCGATCGTCTGGAAATGCTGATCGACGTAAGGCACCAGTTCATCAACGAGCACGGTCTCGAACTCCTTGGCGGTGAACTGGCCGATGGTTCCGAACTTCACGTCGTTGGTCATGCCGTAGGTCATCACGATGATGAAGGGCTTCACCTTGCCTTCGGCAATGAGGTTGTCCATGATGAGGTTGGCATGTCCCTGGTTGCTCCAGGCATACTCGTTCTCACCCCATCCGTGCTGCAGGTAGAGTACGGGGAACTTCTCTTTCTTGTTCTTGCCATAGGTAGGCGGCGTATAGACGAAAGCCTTGCGGCACTGCTTGGTGCTCTCACTCCAGAACAGCACCTGCTGCACATTGCCGTGAGGCACGTTCTTCATCTGGTAGAAGTCCTGATCCTTGGCAGGAATCTCGATACCACTCTCCCAGCGGCATGAGCCGAAGTAGTTGTTCGTGCCCGGGTCGTTGAGTGTGCCGCCGTCGACGGTCAGATGATAATAGTGGAAGCCCTCGTCCATCGGGCCTGCCGTCTGACCTACCCATGAGTTGTCATAGGCACGATGCAGCTTGGTACCACCCTGACCGCCCAGTCCGAGGCTGACAGTCACCTCCTGTGCATCGGGAATCTCCACGCGGAAGCGCACGATACCCTGCGAGTTCACTTGCGGATACTGCTGTCCGTGCTGGTTCATCACCGAGGGTTTGAAGTCTTCCTTCACGGCAGGATCCTCGGGGAAGGCCATATCGGGATTGAACGGGGGACGCTGGGGGCCTCCCTGCTGTCCGCGGCGACGACCACGATCCTGACGGGGCTTGCGGGCCGGCTTCTTGGGCAGCTGCCAGGCGGCTTCCTTCATATTCTTAATGTAGTCGTAGGCCATCTTGGGCTTATACTCTGTGTCGAAGGGCAGCGGATAGTTGGCTGCACCCAGCCATGAGTCGCGGTCGCCCAAGTTCCAGAACGTCACACAATCAATCACGTCCTTATGCTTACGGAACACCTTGAACAGACGGGCATACTGGTCGGCCAAGTGCTGCTTCACAGAGTCGGTCACGTTGACGCCCTCACGACTGAACTGCAGCTGTCCACCCATTTCCTCGTTGACACGGATGTCGAGCTCGGTAATATGGATATGCTTCACAAGCTCCTTGAAGCGGGTGATGGTCGAGTCCAGCTGTCCCTCGGTGGGGAAGTAGATGTTATAGTGACCCTGCATGCCGATACCGTCGATGGGCACGCCGGCATCCTTCATCTTCTTCACCATATTATATATCTTCTCACATTTGTGGGCATCCACGCAACTGTAGTCGTTGTAGAACAGCAGGGCATTGGGGTCGGCCTCACGGGCATACTGGAAAGCCTTGGCAATGAACTCGTCGCCGCAAAGCTTGTACATCGCACTCTGGCGGTAGGGATCCTTGGCATTGGGGTCGTCGCTCATGGCTTCGTTCACCACGTCCCAGCAGTACACCACGTCCTTATAGCGGGTCACGATGGCGTTGATATGCTTGCGCATGCGCTCGTAGAACACTTCCTTCGTGGGGTTGTCGCCCAGCATCCAGCGTCCAATCTGAGAGTGCCACATCAGGCAGTGGCCGCGCAGCTTCACGTTGTTCTGACGGCAGAAATTGGCAATACGGTCGGCACCCGTCCAGTTGAACTGTCCCTCACGGGGTTCCGTGGGTTCGGGCTTCATGTCGTTCTCGGCAGTGATGCTGTTAAACTCGTTCAGGATCAGTGCCTGCTGCTGGGCATTCGACACGTTGCGCTGGTTGACAGCCACGCCAATCATGAAGTAATCCTTATAGGCATCCTTCAATCCCTGTGCCCATGACGAAGCACCGTTCGACATGAGAACGGCAGCAAGGGCTAAAGTCTTCAGTTGTTGTTTCATTTGTGTTATTGGTTTATAAAGTCGCAATTTGGCGGCAAAGTTACATCATTATTCCAACACTGCCATCCTTTTCCGTGTCTCATTGTTTTGTATTTGTCTCAAAACTCTGGAGAACGCATCGCTGCGGCCTCCAGAGTTGTCCCATGGGTATTTTACTAACTTCTACTTATGTTCATTTATATTCCATCAGAAGGGGTCGGGCGCCGAACAGTTGTCGTTCCGAAATAATTCGGCAGCGGGTTTTCAACACCTTTATATATAGGAATATTCGTGCCGAAGACCTTCTGATAGCTTTCAGGCAGTCCAGAGCGTTTCCACAGTTCTGTGACTATAACTCCGTCACCTCGGTCAAAGTTCAGACGGAAACAGTCGTTGTTCACCCATTCAATGCGGCTCTCTCCACCATACTGAATAAGAAGATTGTCCGACTTGTAGGTTATAGGGCGCATGATGCAGTAAGCGAACATCTGATTGGCAGCCAGCTCATAGAAGTGCAGATAGACATCTTTGTCAAATATCTGGTAGAGATCCTGGTGTCCGGGTATCAGCATGTCCATTCCATCCACTTTCGTCAGGATGCCCACCCTGCACCAACAGCCATAGAACCTGTTCTCGCCAGCCTTTGCAGTATGCATCTTCAATAGTTCAATGACACGTTGTATCTTAGGACTTATCTTATAGTCAGCGCTGTAAAGCTCCGTGATGTACTGGCCTCGCGGCATGAATTCGTTGTCCATGAAGGTGTTGTGCCACCTCAGTTTGAAGGCCCTGCTGTCGCTGTCGAATATGCAGATATCGCCGTCAGACACCTTCCCCGTATAGTTCAGCGGACGGCGGTCCATATTGAGTATCGTCATCCAGAACTCCTGCTGTTGTCCGTCCTTCGCTTCCACATCTTTGTGTATTTGCAGCTGCAGGGTCTGGTCGTCGGTGCAGTATTTATACTGTTCTATATGCGGTCCCTTGTCTGCGGTGCCGTTCTCGTAGGAGAAATGCAACAGTTTGTAGAGCCCTCGCGGATTCTGCTTCTTGCCTGCTACGAGACGAGCGATGGAATCGCAAGCATCCTTGTCGAAACCTAATTTCTTCTTGTCAGGCAGGCGGAAGGTCATCGGCAGCGTGTATTTCATCTTCACAGCCTTACCCTTATTCATGGCAGGGTTCCATTTAGGCATCAGCCCCACCACACGCTTTGCCTCGCTGCTCAGTCGCTCGTCGGGCGACTGCATGACTTCCATGTTTGACATAGTACCGTCTTCATTGATGACGAACTTCAGCAACACGCGTCCCTCAATACCTTCTTTCTCACACTCGACAGGATACTTAAGCGTCTGTTTCAGAAAATTCATCATGGCATTCACACCACCCGGATATTCAGCCATCTTTTCGGGTACGATATCCGTTTGTGCAAAAGTGACGGCCCAAACCAGACTCATAGCCCATGTGAATAATACTCTCTTCATGATTACACGTTTTTAAAGGGTTTGTCATTATATTCTATTTCGTCACAAGCCACCATAATCTCGGTGCTACGCTGTAATATCGTTGAATCGGAATATGCAGTAACCTCTGGGAGGATGACCTTGCATACCAAGTTAAAGGAACGTTCCTTGCCAACCTGCGGCAGCTGAACCTCATGATTCTCTGGACAGAATTCTATTTCCGGCAGCACGGCGGCATATATCGTCACCTCCGGCTTGTGGGGCGCTGGCTTCCTTGTCTGCGGCACTGATACTTCCGCGATTGCCGTTTTTCGCTCTTGATGGAGCGGCTTGACGGTCGCCACATGCCGACTGTCTGTTTTCAGCGGTTTTTCAAACTGCATCGTACTCATGATGAGCACCACCAAAACAGCTGCGGCAGCGGCAAGCCATTTCACGATAGTTGCTCTCCCAATAACCGCATGCCTTGCGCCGTGCTTAGAAGGTTCGACGGCTTCAGGCTGGATATCAACCGCCCCATTGTCAAAGAGCGCGAACATCTCCTTGTATTCCTGCCACTCCTCGCCTACCTCATGGGTACGGAAATATGCTGCCAGCACTTGTTCCTCGTTCAGGCTTGTTTCACCAGCCATAAACCTATCCAGCATGTGACTGATTTCTTGTTTAGTGTCTTGTCTGTTCATTGTTGGTTCCTCCTTTTCAGTTTGTTCAATAACTCATTTCTTGCCCGTGCGAGTAGCGTAGAGACCGATGTTTGCCTGATGCCCAGTATTTCTGCGATCTCGCTCAGTTCGCGATGTTCCAGCTGGCGCATCGTCAGCACGATTCTCGATGTGGATGGCAGACGGGCTATTTGCTCCGTCATCCATTGCTCCAACTCCACATATTCCAGACGGTCATATAACGAACTTTCGTCCACAAGGGGCATCCTATTGCAAACCTTCGAAACTGATTGCATTGAACGCCATCGGTCAATACACACGTGCTTTGTCGTGATTGCAACCAATGCCTTCATACGTGCGCCATCCGTCATTTTCTCGCGCAGACACCACAATTTGAGCATCACGTCTTGAGCGATGTCTTCAGCATCATCCTGTGAGCACCCAAGCCTATGGGCTACAGTAATGGCGTTTGTTCGCATGTCATTGGCTATGCGTGTGAACTCTTCTTGTGTCATTCTACAAATATAACGGAAGAACCATCTAAAATTAAACAAGAAAAGTCATTTTTTTAGGAACGCCCGGAAATTCCGGATGTTCCGGAGATTCCGGAGATTCCGGGATTTCCGGGATTTCCGGACTGTCCGGACTGTCCGGACTGTCCGGATTATCCGGCCTTTCCGCCCTCTCCGCCCTTTCCGAGCATTTCCCTCAAGTGGGCATTCTCCCTGCGCAGGGCCTCTATCTCAGCAGCCTGCCTTTCAATCATCTGTCGCTGCGTCTCACGCTGACCTAACCTTGCGGCGGTCATGCGCTCTCGGATACCACCTTCTGTGGTGAACTCGCGGTCCTTGCGCTCCATGTATTTTGTCATTGCCTTATCCACCTGATGACACAGGCAAATGGACATATTAGCCAGCTCCTCATCATTCATCCGTGCAGTAAGTGGTTGGTAGTCCTCCCAGAGGGTATGCTCCTGGCAAAACTGGTGAAGACGGTCGAAACGGGCATTCTTTCCGAACCATTCTGTCATACCCTTTCGCTTGAGGTAATCCTGATAATCCTCTAATAGTTCCTTATTGCTGCCTCGTGCTATGCCCAACAGTTTCAGTTCGGTCTCTGTGGATGTCAGGCCATCGGTACTGCCTTCGGCTATATTCTGCTTGGTACTGCGGGCTGCCTGTACCATCTGGTCAACGGTACGGTCACCATAGCGAGGCAGATAACGCTGACAGAATAGTTGCGTCAGCTGATACAAAACGTCACTACGCTTGTAGAAACGTAGTTCTGTATATACGACAGCCTTACGCATCACGCTGGCAGTGCCGTCGGCATAATGCTGTATGTTGGGTTGCTTTTTGTTCGGAAAATCACTCATCTTTTGTATACTCCAGTCGTTATATCAATCATTCCGCAGACACCTGGGAATAAGTTGTATCATTTTTATTTGCAAATTTAATCAATTTTTTCTTTCCGCAGACACCTCGGGCGTGTTTTTTTAGGGAAAATCTCTTTTTGAATTATGTTTATGTTAAACGCGATACGCATTTAACACAAACGCTTATTGCAAATACGTCATTTGCTATTTGCAAACGACACCTCTTCATTAGCTATCGTTTTATCTCGCACTTCGAATCAAAGTATGTGACAATTCGATTCGAAGTACGAGATAATCTGAATTAAATTACAATGGCTCGAATCACTGCTGCAAAATTACATATTATAATAGGAAAAAATACAGTTTCTTTGTTTCGCATGTTTTTATTTTTGTATCGAATTGTCTTTTAATGCCTATGTTATTTGGCTTTCTGCCTTTTATTTTGTTATTTTGTAGCCAAATAACTCAAAAACAAATTCTTTTTTAAGACATGAAAGCAATACTAACCATCATGGCAATGGCCTTCGGCTGTCAGGTTGCAGCCGCTCAACTGCCTACCCGCGTAGAGTCTTTTCCCATCAGTAGCGTCCGTCTGGGCGAAAGCCAGTTCCTGAAGAACCAGCAGATGGACATTCACTATCTGCTCGGTCTCGACGCCGACCGCCTGTTGGCTCCCTATCTGAAAGAGGCTGGACTGAAACCGAAAGCCGACAACTATACCAACTGGGAGAACACCGGTCTCGATGGACACATCGGCGGACACTATCTCTCAGCCCTGAGCTACATGTATGCTGCCACGGGCAATCAGGAGATTGGCCGGCGACTCGACTATTTCCTCAGCGAACTGCGCCGCTGCCAGGATCAGGACGGCTACCTCTCAGGCGTGACGAATGGCAGGAAGATCTGGAAAGAACTGGCAGAGGGCAATATCCGTGCCAACTCGTTCGGACTGAACGACCGCTGGGTGCCGCTCTACAATATTCACAAGATCTATGCAGGACTGCGCGATGCCTGGCTGCAATGCGGACGAAAGGATGCGAAGGACATGCTGGTGAAACTGACCGACTGGATGATCGGCGAGGTGTCGAAGCTGAGCGACGACCAGATTCAGCAGATGCTCGTCAGCGAGCACGGCGGACTGAACGAGAGCTTTGCCGACGTGGCAGACATCACCAAGGATAAGAAATACCTGAAGCTGGCTCATCAGTTCAGTGACCGCAAGATGCTGGAACCCATGCTGAAGGGTGAGGACAACCTGACGGGCAAGCATGCCAACACGCAGATTCCGAAGATCATCGGCTATAAGCGCATTGCCGACCTGGAGGGACTCGAAGACTGGGACCGCGCGGCCCAGTTCTTCTGGGACGTGGTCATCAACCAGCGCAGCGTCAGCATCGGCGGCAACTCTATGCGCGAGCACTTCAATCCCACCAACGACTTCAGCGGTCTGCTGGCCTCTGAGCAGGGACCTGAGAGCTGCAACACCTACAACATGCTGCGACTGACCAAGATGCTCTATCAGACCTCGGCGAAGAAAGACTATATGGACTATTACGAGCGTGCGCTCTACAATCATATTCTCTCAATCCTGAACCCTGTACAGGGCGGCTTCGTCTATTTCACTCCCATGCGCTCAGGCCACTACCGCGTGTATTCTCAGCCGCAGACATCGATGTGGTGCTGCGTAGGCACAGGTCTGGAGAATCCTGCCCGCTACGGCGAGATGATCTATGCGCACGAGGGTGACGACCTCATTGTCAACCTCTTCATTCCCTCTACGCTCACCTGGGGCAAGATGACCGTCGTTCAGGAGAACCGTTTCCCACAGGAGCCGGCGACCCGACTGACATTCAAGATGAAGAAAGCACAGCAGTTCGACGTGAAGATCCGCAAGCCTTGGTGGTGTGAGAACGTGAAGATTGCCGTCAACGGCTCCCCCGTTGACTACAAGACGGAAGACG
>Ga0326511_10002629_pt1 | contig 14540 bp, 28 predicted proteins | sample 0_2496_0518_D_FD_203701 | JGI IMG/M metagenome (GOLD analysis project Ga0326511, IMG submission 203701) | Bovine rumen microbial communities from UC Davis, California, United States - 0_2496_0518 | ecosystem: Host-associated > Mammals > Digestive system > Stomach > Rumen | place: USA... | reverse complement strand
CCGCCACGCTCTCGTCTCCCAGCTTCTCGCCGACGTGCGCCCAGACAATCGCGCTGAATCCCTCCAGGTAGCCGATTGCGCGGGCAACTTTCTCCTTATCGGTCATGCCTCCTCCAATCTCTCCCCGCACCACGGGCAGAACCGCACGTGCTCGCGGCTCCACGGCGTAACGTGGTCGAGGTAGGTGCTGTCCCATTCGCTGTCGTAATCGCGTCGCCCCAGCACCCAGCCGCCAGGCTCGGGCCACTGATAGTCGTAGCCTGCATCCTCGTAACGGCGTAGGCTGAACCCCTCGGGCATCGCGGGGCAGCGGTGCGTGGCGAACTCCACCTTCGCGCGTCTCATTCGCTCGCCTCGATTCCGAGTTCGCGCATCCGCTTGCCGAACTCGTCCAGTTCCTTCGCGTCGTAGGCATTGAGCAGCTGGCAGTACATGTCACGTATCAGCGCGTCACGTGCGTCCACGTCGTTCTCGTAGCAGATGATTTCGAGCCTGTCGTGCTCAAGCATCCGCTCAAGCTCAGCGATGCGCTTGCCCTGCTCGATTAGCTGCATTCCCTGCTCGTGGTTCGCGTCCATGTACGCCGCTTCCTTTTCGCGCAGCTCTTCGATGACGCGCTCCTGCCTGTTGATTTCCGCGCACAGCTTGCCGTTGACGTCCTTCAGGTGGTCTATCTTGTCCTCTAGGCTCGCGTTGTAGCCTTCGAGCGTCCTGACGCGCTCGTGGAGGTCTCCATCCCCGAAGCTCACGCGATCACCTCCTGCCCAACCTCGTCGTAGTGCAGCTCGTCGTAGGCCTGGATGCGCCTGCCGAGGATTTCGATAACGTAGGTGGTCATCGAATTGCCCATCGCCTTGTAACGCGGCGTGTCGGGCGTCTCCTCGCTCCACTTCTGCACCTTGCGCATGAGCGCCTTGTATTCCTTGGAATCGGGCTCGTACCCGAGCGCAGCCGCGACGCGCTCCGTCACGGCATCCACGTCGCAGCCCGTCAGATCGGTCCACCCATCCGGAAACGCCTGCAAGCGCTCTGTCTCGACGGGCATCAGCCGGCGCACCACGTAGCCGCACTCGTCCTCGACGAACATTGTCTGGTCTTGTCCAGTAGCCAACGTGTAGCTCACGTCCTCTCCTATCATCGAACCGACCCCCCCGCTTGGTATCGGAGCCGGTGTGTCTCAGTTTCAGCATGTACGTCTTTGGCATATCACCTTGCCCTCGTTCACGTACTCGTTCCCTACGCCTTTGTAGTCCCTAGCGCACGGCGCGCCGACTATCCCCTCGCCATTGCTATTCAGGGCGACCCCCCCCCGACCTTCAAAGCGCCGCACATGTCCTCTTCGATCGCGGTCTTGCCGTTGTCGTCGGCGGCGCACACTATCGGCTGCTCGTGGGAAGCGTTCAGCGTCGGGGACTGGTTCACCTCTATCGCTGCGCGGGTCTGGGCGCTCTCCATATACACGACGTTCTGCCCACTATCGGCGCACGGGCTCGAATCGCCGCGAGCCCTTAGCGTTCCAGCGACTTCGCCGTACTGCGTGCATATCAGGCTCGCGCCCTGCTCCTTGGTGGTCGCGGGCTGCGAGTTGAGCGCCCCTGCAACCTGCCCGTCAAAGCCCCTCCAATCTGACCTCGCCGCGCTGGTTCTGGGCGAACGCGACGGCATGCCGGTCGATCGTGTCGAGCGTGAAGGCGAGGTTTTCGCTGTACCCTCCCCCGCGCGGGCCGTTGGCGTCGGCTCTGCCGACCATCGACCCTTGGATGCAGACGGATTGCCTATCGCGCCCGTTCACGGTGTAGGCGGCGCCGTCGTCGCTGTAGCCGCATCCGTTCTGGTTGCCGTTGCTTGATGAGCCGTCGCCTTGCAGCACGATGGGTTGTATGTTCATTCCCTCGCCCGTTCCGCTCTGCAGCGAAGGCGATGTGCCATCTGGCATGTAGACCCGCTTGGACTGGACGTCCCATGGGGTGAGCACATGGTCGTGGTAATCGCTGCTCTTCCTCAGCGTCATCGACACGTCTTCTGAGAATTTTGGTGTTGCATCACCTCGAAACATAATGGCCGGCTGGTGGTAGTCGGCTGTCAGCGTCGGGGACTGGTCAGGCTCGTATCCGACCCCCCCCCGCTGCGCTTCCCTGGTGGTACTTGAATCCCGCGCTATCACCCATTCCAGCGCCGCCCTCAAGATGTTCGGCAAGGGCTTCCCGCGCTTCTCTGCCCTTCGGATGATCCCCGAGCATGCTTTGGCGCTCAAAGAGTATGTCTGCGGCGCTCGGGCCTCCAAGACTTCCGACAAGGAAGACGCGCCTGCGGCGTTGCGGTACCGGCCCTCGGAATCGACCACGCGCCCTGTCAAATACTCGGGCAAATTGCGAGTCCAGCGTTCGCCACGCCACGAAATACCCGCACTCTTCCAGCTCGTCGAGTAGGCATCCGAAGTCTCGCCCCTTGTTACTCGAAAGGCATCCCGGGACGTTCTCCCAGACGATGTAGCGCGGACTGCCCCCCCCGGAGACTCGCACGAGGTCGCGAACAGCTCGAATGTACTCGTACATGAGTCGCGATTCTCCTTCGAGACCCGCTCGACTCCCTGCAATGGAGAAAGACTGGCAAGGGCTTCCTCCGATAAGAACGTCAATTGCTCCATGCTTCTCGTAAAACTCCTTCCAATCAATATTGCAAACGTCGCCGAGGTTCGGCACTCCCGGGAACCTCGCCGCGAGTACGGCGGCGGGGAACTCGTCGACCTCCGCGAACGCCAGCGGCTCCCATCCCAGCTTCGACCACGCGACGGTGGCGGCCTCGACGCCGCTGAAAAGCGACACGTACCTCACGCGATCACCTCCCTCATGTCGTAGATTTCCATGCCCGGGCGCATCCCGCCGCGCTCGGCGTCCCGCATCATCGCCAGCGGGTCGGCGGCGTACTTGGCGCAGTCGTACACTCGGCATACGGTCGGCCGCGCGTCGTAGGCCATGCAGCGATTGTCCGCATCGAGCAACGGGCAGCGCATGTCCAGCGTGCCAGGCTGCTCGGGCTCGATTTCCAGCTTCCGTGCCGCGTGGCGCAACGCGACTGTCTCATGCGGGAACAACGGTAAGAACCTCCCGCAGCACTCGCCGCACCCCTCGTGCGTCCCTCGCGCCGAGTAGCAGTCGCTCGCGCCCTGGGTTTGCAGGAGCGCGGCGTGCACGGATTCGGCTAGAGTCGCCATGTGTCCACCTCCTCAGTCCAGCACTTCGCACGACTCGTTGTAGAACGTCCGCACGAAGCGCTCCTTTTTTCCGTCCTCGTATTCAACGGTGATGCACGCGATCTCGCGCTCCATGAGGTTGAGCGGTATCGAGAAGTCCAGCTCCCTCGGGTTCGTGAACGCAATGCGAATGTCGGCCCTCATTCGCCCACCGCCCTGTGGTCGCCCTGTTTCAGCCCAAGCAGCCAATCGGCGCTGACTCCCAGGCAGTAGGCGAGCCGCTGCGCCGCCATGGCGCTCGGCATGCTGTCGCCGTGCATGTACGTGTAGACTTGCGTCTTGTTCCCAAACGCGGCCATGGACAGCTCGTAGGCGTTTACATCGTCCTTTGCCATGGCCATGCGCAGTCGCCGGGCGAAGCCGTCGGTGAACAGCTTGCGCCTCAACGCTGCGTCCTTGCATAACCTCGCCATGCAAACCTCCTTAAATTTCGCGTCAGAAGCACTCAGACGGCGCTCAGACGGTCGTTTTGCTTCTTCCCGATAAGTTGCCCGTCTTTCATTCCCGTACGCCCTCACGGGCGTCTGAGCGCTCGTAGCGGACTCCGTGCAGCTCGATGGCCTCGATGCGGCCGTCGCGCATCTCCCAGGCCTCGTCGGGGTCTAGGCGTATGAAGTCCACCCCTCCGTAGGTCAGCGTGCGCAGCTCGGAGGTGTCCATGCCCTCGTACGCCGGCGGCACGTCTATGTGCGTGGGAGATTTTGCGTGTTCAGGCTCCGTCAGGTTGCCCCGCTTGCACAGCGGCTGGCTCCACGCCTTGGTGCTGCAATCGCTCATTTATCCTCCTGATTCCCAGAAGCTCGTTGGCGTCCAATCCCATGGCGACGCACAGCCTCGCGATGTTGAGGGCCGAGATTTTGTGCCTGCCGTCGTAGATGTCGCGAAGCGTTCGGTCTGGTATCCCCGCCGCCCTGGACAGCTGCGCGATTGTCATGCCCTGCCTGTAAGCCGCCATGCTCACAGCGACGCCGAGAGCCTTGTAGTAGTCTTCTTCCGATTCCTTCATTTCTGGCCCCTCAGCCCCAGCAGCCAATCGGCACTGACTCCCAGGCTCGCGCACACCTTGAAAAGCGCCCATGCTGTGAGGTTGCGCTTGCCCCTGACGGCTGCGAGGACCGTGTTGTAGCCGATTCTCGCCTTCGCGGCCAGCTCCTTGGTTCCCACGTCCCGCGCCTTCATGGCCTGCTTGAGCCGCTTGCCCACAGCGAGAGTGAACTCATCGGGCACTGGATCGTTCGTCATTCGTTCCCCCGTTTCTTCGCTGCCTTCCTGCACTCCTCCGAGCAGTAGAGCCTGCCCCTCTCCGAAGAGAACTCCCTTCCGCACAGCTTGCAGTTGCGCACGTGGGGGCTTCTCGTGACGGGCTGGCTCTCCCTGAGCTTGGAAGTGTCTATACGGGCGAGTGAGCCGTATGCCTTCGCCCGATTGGAGTCGGGGTCGAACACGTCCACTGGCTCGAACTCGCCAAGTTCGTTCATGATCAATGCCATAGCCTTCCCAGATTTCTCGTGTAAGGCATCTCTAGACCCCTCTGCGGTGCCGTTTTCTATCTCGGCAGGAACGACTCGCAGTCGTCCGATATCCAATCCGTATGGCAGAAGTCGCCGACGTCGATGCACCATGCGATCCTCGCGTCAGTTGTGAACGCCTTCTCGGGCTTCGCGCAGTGGATGCAGTCCCCGCACGTCGGCACGGGCTCGGGCTCTACCCACAGCTCGTCCCGAAAACGCTCCTTCCAGTCCATGAATGCCTCCATTCGTCACCTCCGTAGTAGCTCCACTCCCCTGTAACATCCGCGAACACGTAGTGGCCGAACTCGTAGAGCCACTGGCCGTTGGGTTCCCTCCCCTCGGAGAGGAAGGCGCCGTCCCACCACTTGTCCTCGTCGGAATCCCACTCCCAGCGTATCGAGAGCGCCCCAGAGTGCCTTGCTCCATGGCATCCCTTGGTTCCCGTGCCGCAGAGGGCTATGAGGGCAGGCCTCAGGAGCCAGCTGCCCTTGGGGGTTTCCAGGAGGAAGGCTCCCTTGACGGTCTTGCCGGTCTCGGGGTCTCTCGCCCTTGACTTGCCCCTGGGGGGTTCGTGGTGGATGTTGGATGCCGGCATCCCGCAGACGATGCAGGGGAGGTAGTCGGGATGCGTGTACTTGTCGACCCCTGGCCCCGTGTACTCGGAGCCAATGTGGGGCATCCCGTAGAGGGACGCCGTTTCCAGGGACAGACCCCTCAGCGGCCTATCCATGCCATCGCCTTCACCTGGTGTCGGGGAACGTCCCTCATGTAGTCGTTGTAGGCTCCCGTGTTGCCCATGAGCTTCTTGGCGCAGCACAGAAGGAATCCCTCACGCTCGTCGTAGGAGTCCTCGGGGTCGCACTTGACCACCGTCTTGGAGCCGTCGCTCCACTCCACGATTGTGGCGGGGTCGTTGTAGATTACGTTCTCGGGCACGACGCTATTGGTGACGTTGACGTGGAGCGTGCCATAGTCAATAACCGCCGTTACCATGTCGTCCCTTATGTTGCACAGTGTTCCTGGCATTTCTCCTCCTAGAAGTCGAAGGAGCGCCGAAGCGCCCCTACTCGTAAATCGGTTTGTTCCTGCCGTAATCCCACTCGGCCAGCCTGTACACATCGTCCTTCGACACCCCCTTGCGAGCAGCCCACGCCCTGTCCCAGACCGTGTGGTAGTCAATCTCGTGGGAGTACATGCAATAGTAGTCGATGCCGTCCTGCAACTCCCAGCCTGGAACCTGGTGAAGGCCGTCTAGGCTGGGGAGGCACTTGGAGCGCTCGAACGCCTCCTGCGGGTCGAACTCGGCGAATAGACCGTGAACGTAGGGAGTGACCGCTTCCGTGCATCCGTGCTTGTCCAGCAGCCATCGGACGGTTGATTCCTCGTCGTAGGCCTTGCCTTGTTTCGGCTCGCTCGGTTCGGCGAAGAGATCGAGCTGGCCTGGGATGAGGCGGGTCTTCATGCCGTCCTCCAATCCCTACCGGACATCTCGACCGTGATTGCGTTGTCTTTGAGTCGGGACGCTATCGCCCTGGCCGTGGACTCGTCGATTCCAGCCCATCTCATGACGAGCTGGCCCCTTGAGTAGTTCGACGTGACCACGGTGGGCGCCATCTTCGCGTAGCGGGTCTCGATGACCAGGTAGAGCATGGAAAGCGAATAGTCTGTCGCGTGCTCCTTGCCCAAATCGTCGATTACCAGAACGTCGACTCCGTAGAGCCTATCGAGGATCGACTGGTCGCTCATTGCGGACTTGAAGTCCTCGGTGAGCTGCTTGGAATTGCGCATCAGCACCGACCTGCCCATGTTCACAAGGGCCTTGGCGAGGTTGGCCGCGAAGGTGGTCTTGCCCGTGCCGTTGGGGCCGTGGATGTAGAGCGACTTCCCGTCGAACACGGAGTTCTGGCGGCCTTCCAGCTCGACCTCGACACTGAGGTACTTCGGCTCGATTCCCGCCCGGTAGTACTTGCGGTCATCACGCTCCACGTCCAGGCCGTCCCATTGGGATTCCTCGCAGTCGCACGATCCGTAACAGGTGACCTCGTAGGGTTTGCCGAACACCTCGACGGTTATCCGCTTGAGCGGCTTGTGGCAGTGAGGGCAGGCGTCGTACATCGAGAAGACGCCGCTAATCGTACTCTGCGTACGCATTGGCAATCACCGCCTTCTGCTTCGTGGCTTGAAGGTAGGCTTCGAAGTTGGAAGGAGCGAAGAGGGTCTTGGGTCGCAGGTACTCCTGCATCTTCGAGTCGTTGCCCCATTGGGAGACCTTCGAGTCGATGACGGCCTTGAAGTCGGATACGGTGAATCCCTCTTCGAGTCGGGCGTTGACCTTCGAGGCGGTTTCCTTGGACTTGGGACGATACGAGGTTCCGAGCTTCGAGTTGAGGTAATCGACAATCTCGACGATTTCCTCCGAGCGGTCGGGCTTGCCCGACAAAATATCTCTTCTTTCCTCTCCTATACTCTTCTCTTCTTTTCTCTTCTGGGGTTCCATTTGGTTGCCATCTGGTATACCAACGGTATCCATTTGTGATACCACCAGGTCAGAAGTGCCGTTTTTTAGCGTATACGCTTTGTTGTCCTTCACATCGAGTTGAGCGAACTCTTCTTGGTACGGAGTCGGGCTGTAACGGTCGGATCGGAGCGTGTTGTTGATTCTCCAATGCTTGATTACGACCACGCCCGACTTGAACGGAATCACGAACCCCTTCACGATGAGAAGGCTCAGATCGTCGGTGGATGCCCCTATGCTTCGCTGCACCCTTTTCGGGTTGTTTATGAACCCGTCATCGTCGGCGCTCATACCGAGATGGAAGTAGAGTGCCTGCGTCGATAGGGGCATGTCCGCGAAGGCGTCGCTCTCCGTGATGTCCTTGGAAAACATTCTCTTGTGAGCCATCGCCCGTCTCCTATACATACTTCCACTCGAACCCAGCGCAAGTTTTGCTAACGCCTGACAAGCATTGAGACAACGAGCTTTGAGCTACGCCAACTGATCGTGCAGCATCGGAAACCGTGTCGAACACGCACGCATCCTTACCGTCTACTACCATCACGACCGCCTTCCCCTTTACGTATCTCGGAAGTCCCTCTTCTTCGCGCCTGTTCGCATCAAGGTGTCTATGGCATCTGCCACAAACCCACACGACCTCAAGCGGCTTCGAGTAATCGGCGTGATGCGCTGTCAGCCTTCGTTCTGTGTTGCCGCACCCATAGCAATGGTCTGGCTTCTCCATGTGCCCGAGTTTTACAGCCAAGCTAATTGCTTCTCTTGCGTTCTTCTCCGTTGGATTCTTCTCGCACATTTCCATGCGAGTTGCGAAGATGTTCTCAAGGTTCGTTTCTCTGTACTCGCAAACGTCTTTCTTGAACCTTTCGGGGTTCGCCCAGTACCTCGCCTTGTTGTACTTCGAAAAACAGCTACGGCATTTATCCTGTAGACCGTCTTTGTTATTTCTGTTCTTGTTGAACTCGCTTAACGGCTTTTTGAGGCCGCAGGATGAGCAAACTTTCGTCTGTTCCATGACTCCCACGGCCTTAGCTAAAAGGGATATCTTCGTCGTATACGGTGGCCTCGACGTACTCTGCCTTCGTCTGCTTCTGCTGGCCGTCTTGGCGCTTGTCCAGGAACTCCAACTCATCGACGATCACTTCGAGCTTGCTGCGTTTTTGGCCGTCCCTTTCCCAGGACGAGTAGCGCAGCTTGCCTTCTATCGCCACCTTGGAGCCCTTGGAGATGTAGTTGGACACCGCTTCGGCTCGTGTCCCGAACATGGTACAGTCGATGAAGTTCGGGAAGTCCTTCCACTCCCCCGTCTGCGGGTCTTTCCTGCGGTCGTTCACCGCTATCCCGAAGCTGAGTATCCCCGAGCCCGAGGAGCTGCGGCGCAGTTCCGGTTCGCGGGTCAAATTACCCGTGAGCACAACCCTGTTAATCGACATGGATTCCTCCTATTCTTCCCTAGCTTGACCCCACTCGCGGTTGTATTGCTCGCGCAGCGTGTCGAGCTTCTTCTTCCAGACGTTCCTCGCCTCGCGTGCGTTCTCGTACTCGACCTCGGCGGCGTGGTAGGCGCTCATGGCCTGCTCCACCTCGTCCATGCCCTTGATTACAAGGCTGATGAACGTGACGGGATGGCCTGCCTCCTTGAGGGCGTACGCGGCGTAGGCTTTGGCCGTGTAGTAGTCGGACTCGGCCTTGACCATGTTCGCGCCCCTCTGCTTGCATTCCGCGAGGGCCGTGTCGAGCATCCGCATGCAATGCGTTATCTGCTCCCACAATGGCAGCTCGTACATGTCAGATTTCACCATTGAGCGCCCTCTTGTCCACGATCAGCGAGGCAAGGTACTCCTCGGTCTCCCGTATCTCATCGTCGGTGAACTCGCCCATGGGCTTGCCGAAATGGGAGTCGAGCCACGACTTGATGCCTTTCTCGGTGATGCCCAAGTCCAGGCACTTCTGCTTGTAGTCGGCTATCTTGTCGTAGCGCCCGTGCTTCTTCTCGGGCTGCGAAGGATGCACAGGATGCGCGTCAGGGTCGTTCTCCGAGTTGTCGATTGCGAACAGTCCGCATGCTGCGTACTTCCTCGCATAGGTCGAAGCCGCTCCCGACGCCTGCTCTATCGACATGTTCTTGGGCTGTCTCTGAACGTAGGCCACGCCGTTGGCGCTTATCTGCCCGTCCTCGCCCATGAGTGTGCACGTCGCGATGCACTTGCCGTCTTCTGTGAACTCGTCGGAGTACACGACCGCGCAGCCGTACTTGGCCGCTAGGGGCTTTACCGACTCGTTTATGTCCTCGATGTTCCTGTAGCGATAGCGTCCCGCATTCTGGTCTTTCGGGGCTTTCAGCTCTGACTGGATTCCCACCAGAGCGCCGAGCACGCTTACCTTATCGGCCATTGCCGTCTCCTAACATGAGCGAGCCACCCGAGAGCAGCATGTTCGCGACGCTCTCCGAGAGCTCCCTGTTCTCGGCCAGGATTGGAAGAACGACCTTCTCCTTGACCGTCAGCACGGGGGTGGGCTGTCCGGGCTCCGACTCGTACTGGATGAACGAGCATCCTTCAGGGCACTCGCCCGTGTTCTCGAAATGCCACTTGGCGAACTCCTCGATGTTGTCTGCCACGAAGCACTCGATTTCGGGCTTCGACTCCTCGTACCAGTCGATTAGCGCCTGAACGTCCGTCACGGTGAACCGCTCGACGTGCTCCGAGGGCTTGCCTTCCTTGATGGTCAGGTAACCAGCCTTGTTGCCGAACAGGTGCGACCTCTGGCGGTCGGTCCCGTCCCTCTCGTACTGCTCGAGCGCGTCGGCCTTAACCTCGTCCTCGAGCGCCTTGATTCGGCCGTTTATTTCCTTGCCCACCGCCTTCGCGGCGAACAGCGCGTCTATCTTCGTCGGCATTACCTCTCCTTCCCGTGGTAGTAGTAGATCCCGTGCAATGCAGCCGCCCTCGTGTGGTCGGACCTGAGGGTTTCGACTCCCCGCCAGCCACTGCGATCCAGCGCGTTGACTTTCGAGCGGTTCTTGTTCGGATAGGCGTCCTCATAGCTGATGACGGACCTCTTCGACCTCGGGTTGAGCACCTCTGACGAGAGCTGAACCACATAGGGCTCGCTTGCGCTCTGGAGAGCCCTGATGATGTACCCGAAGAGGAAGGGCGTCTGGTGCGAGTAGGCGTTCTGCCTTCCGGCGAAACCTCCCGCATATCCCTCGATTACCACTGTCTCGTGCGGCTTGTCGGCCATGAACACGAGGATCTGCTGCGTTATCCGCTCGGCCCTCTCGATGGACTTGTAGTTATCGTTTTTGACGGAGGGGCCCGAAATTGTCTTCGAGCATACAATCGAGAGCTCTGACATGTACACGATGCCCGTGTTCCTCATTCCGGGATCAATCGCGATTATGTTCACTGACCCTCACCCCCGCGTACCACTCATCGTCGATGAACGCGTAGAAATGGCGCTTGCCGCGCTCGTCTATGCAGGAGATGGAGCCCTCGTCGCCGTTGATGACGAAGCCGACTTCCTTATAGGAGCCAGCCGCCTTGATGGCAGCCGAGAACGCTTCCATGAGCTCGCTCGGCGGGTCGATCCTCACCGCCTGGGCAGTTTCAATGTCAATCATGCTCTCACCTACCATCCGAGCCAGATTCCCAAGGCCAGCATCGGGTCGAACGTGAGGATTAGGGCTACGCACGCCCAATCTATGCCCCTCTGCCACTCTTCATCGATGCGGTCTGCTACAATGTTCGTGTCATCTCTGACCGGGGACGGCAGGGCGCGGTTGTAGTTGCACCTACGCCGCGCCGCATTCCTTGCAGTTCCCATTCGATACCTCCTTCGCTACTGATTTGAGCACCATCGCCAGGTGCTCGGCCGTGACCGTTCTCGGCACGTGGACGCGCCCGTGCCGGCATTCGTGGACGCCCTTCGCGAACACGTCCATGCGCTCCCCTTTCTCGTCAGGCGCACCCCGCGCGACCAGCCCATCCGCCCTTGCACAATCGGGGACGCGGCTCCGTATGTGATGGTGAGGATGCGCATGAAAGTCCTTTTCGCAGCGTCCCCCAGAGGACGGCCAGCGCTGGAAAGGAGGCTCGCGCTGCCGTGCGGGCTGGCCGTGTGGGATGCGCCCGATTCTTCTGTTTACTGTTCTCCGTAGACCACGGCATCCGCGCCTACCGCTCGCCCATTGCTTACTCCGAGGAGCTGGGGTCTCTCATTTCGCGTTGAGCGCGGCCTACCGTGGGATATTCGTTTCTCAATGTGCAGACGCCTTAGCGTCGGCCAGGGCGCAGACGGTCCCCTTGACTTCGCGGTGTTCCTATTTCGCGGCCTGCGCCCCGACCGACGCCAGCTGCCCGAGTTTTCGCAGCTAGCGCCAGAGGGGTGGTTATTTCCTCGGGATGGACTCGTCTGTGAAGATGGCATCTGCCATGAGGTAATCAGCGCTTACGTTCCACCATGTCGCGAGGGTCATAATTTCCTTCGCGCTGAACTCGCTGGTGCCGTCCATCTTGTTCGTTAGCGCTTGCTCTGAAATGCCAAGCTTCCGTGCCATATGCGCCTTCGGCGTGCCTAGGTCAGCTCGTTTTTCTTCAATGTGCGGGAAAATGGGCTTCGCCATATTTGGGCCTTTCTATCTCGAAAACGTCCCACATACGGGATTACTCCTGTCATACTATCCCAGTTTTGGGATGTTTGCAATAGGAATATTGATGAACCTTCCCATATTTGGGAAAATACGAAATACCGACAAAGGAGGCAGATATGGCGAGCATCCAGGAATCGATATTCAAGTCGATGAGCGCCCTCGGTATAAGTCAAGCCGAACTGTCCAGGAGGTCTGGCGTTTCCAAGAGTAGTTTGTCGCGATACCTCGGCGGTGACGATATTCCAGCCTCGAAACTCGGTGCGATAGCCCATGCGCTTGGCGTGACAGTCGATGAGTTAATGGGGTTGAACCGTTCGTACCCTCTCGCCCCCGACGAGCGTGAGCTGGTGAACCTCTACCGCAACATGAACCAAGCACAGCGCGCAGCACTCATGGAGATGGCGCGTTCAGTCGTTGTGGGCAATAAAAGAGATGGAGCTGGAAATCAGCAAGATGTGGAGCGAGCTGGAATCGTGGTGAGGTAGATGCGACGGAAGCTGTTCGACATCCTGGAAGGCGATTCCCGCGGGGCAACGGTGTACGGTCGCGTCATGACGGTGCTCATCACCGCTGGGCTGCTGGAGGAAATCGAGAAGAAGGAAAAGTAAGGGAAACCCGCCGCGCTGTTAGTTTCGCAGGCCAGCAGCGCAGCAGGCAGGACATGGAGACGGAGCGCACGCGGACGGGCGTTCAATCTCGCGAAAGGATTTTACCATGGGATACTGCGCCTACCTACGTAAATCCCGCGCCGACGAGGTTCGGGAGAAAGTCGAGGACGGCTACGACGCCTTGGCGCACCACAGGACGATGCTCGTGGAGCTCTCAGAGCGCACGGGCCCCATCGAGCGCTGGTACTCGGACGGCATAAAGTCGGGGGCTTCCCTGGAACACAGAGACGGCATGAGGGCGCTCCTGGCCGACGTGAGGTCGGGCATGTGGGAGGGCGTCCTGGTGGTCGAGGTCGAGCGCCTGACACGAGGGGACATGATCGACCAGGGAACCGTGCTCAGGGCGTTCGCGGAATCCTCGACGCTCATAGTGACGCCGCACAAGGTCTACGACCCAGCCTCCGAGGCCGACGAGAGCTATCTCGAGTTCGGCCTCTTCATGTCTCGCTTCGAGTTTAAGACCATCAACAAGCGGCTCATAGCGGGGAGGGTAGCTTCGGTGAAGGAGGGCCAGTACATCGGACAGAGGGCGCCGTGGGGCTACGACAAGGCCCGAATAGACGGGAAGCACACCCTTGTGCCCAACGACCAGCGCAGGTACGTGGTGCGCCTGTTCGAGATGTTCGCCGACGGCATGTCCTATCGCGACATGGCCGATTCCCTACAGGCCATGGGAGCCAGGACCGTCGAGGGCGGCAGGTGGAACCCGAGCGTGATAAGGAAGATGGTCCAGAACCCCGTCTACATCGGCAAGGTGTCCTGGAACCAGACGAAGCAGGGCGTCTACTACGAGAACGGCCGCAAGCGCTACAGGACCGTCAGGAACAGCGACGCACTGGTGGTCGATGGGCTCCACGAGCCGATAATCTCCCCCGAATTGTGGGAGCGCGCCTCGCAGCGGATAGACGCCGCACCCGTGAGGGGCCACTACCAGACGCGGAACCCCTACGGGCGCATCCTTGTGTGCGCGGAATGCGGCGTGACGCTGAAATGGAACGCGCCCTCGCACCCGAACGGCCGCGAGGTCATGAAGCACCCGCGAAAGCATTCCGAATGCGCGATGAAGGGCTGCACGCTCGACGTCCTGAACCAGGCGGTGGCCGAATCGCTCGAGGAGGTGGCCTGCAACCTCGACGCGCTTGTGGAGTCGGCGGGGACGGGATCCGCCGCGACGGCGGTCGATTGCCGCGCGGAAGCGGAAAGGGCTCGGAAGGCCATAGCGGACAACTTCGACCGCATGGAGCGGGGAGTCATCTCCGAGTCGGATTTCGTGGAGCGCAGGAAGGTCCTCGAGCAGCGCATCGCCGATTCCATAGCGGAAGCCGAAAGGCTCGAGTCGATGGAGGCGGGAGCCGTGAGGGAGAGGGCAGTCACCATACGCGACTGCATCCGCTCGATAAAGGACCCGTCCATGGACGCCGAGTCGAAGCGGAAGGTCGTGTGGTCGATCATCGAGCGCATCGAGTACCGCAACCACGGCACCGTGGGACATGACGAGCTGGACCTCGATATTTTTTTGCGTTAGGGAGTACTCCCGTTGCCGTTAGCTCGTCTCCTGCTACAGGTGTCTGCACCTTGACAACCTGCTGAAACGAAAAAAGCGCCCGGAGCCGAAGCCCCGGGCCTTGAGTTTACATCATCTCGCAGATCTCGACGCCGTACTCGGACGCGCACATGTGCTCGATGCGGCATCCCCTGGCCTTCTCCCAGCCAGGGGCGAACACCGCCACGTCTGCGCGCGACATGAGCTCGAGCGACTTGCCGAGGCACTCGAGCGGCTCCATCTGGCTCTCGCCCTTGGGACCGAAGTAGCTCGGCACCTCGCGGACGTCCTCGCCGCGCTCGGCGTACATGGCGCGCACCTTCGCGAGGATGGCGTCGCGCTCGGACTCGATCTCTCCCTGGCTCCTGCCCCTCATGGGCTGGCTCACGAACACCTTTACCA
>Ga0326511_10002627_pt1 | contig 14547 bp, 10 predicted proteins | sample 0_2496_0518_D_FD_203701 | JGI IMG/M metagenome (GOLD analysis project Ga0326511, IMG submission 203701) | Bovine rumen microbial communities from UC Davis, California, United States - 0_2496_0518 | ecosystem: Host-associated > Mammals > Digestive system > Stomach > Rumen | place: USA... | reverse complement strand
ATCCTTCTTTTTCATCTCGTCGAGGATGGCGGTGAGCAGCTCTTCGGTGGTGGGCTTGGGAGGCTCTTCCGCTTTGGCTTCCTCTTCCTGTTTCTTCTGCAGCTTCTTGGCCATCTCGGCGGCCTTGTTCATGGCCTTCATGACCGAGAAGAGAACCAGCGCAATGATCAGGAAGTTGAGGACGGCGCCGACAAAGTTGCCGAGACCGAGGACGATGGCATCCTCCGTCTCCGTTGCGGCGCGCAGCGTGATGTTCAGCGCGTCGGTGTTCGGGCTCTTGAAGAGGAAGGCCAGCAGGGGGGTGACCACGTCGGCGACCAGGGAGCTGGTGATGGCGCCGAAGGCACCGCCGATGATCACGCCGATGGCCATATCCATGACGTTGCCGCGGGAGATGAATTTTTTGAATTCTTCAAAGAATGCTTTCATAAGGGAATCCTCTCTTTCTATAATTTTGTGGTGTTTCCTACACCACAGAGATTACAATGCTTCCGTCGGGTGCTCTTACTTTTTGGGGATCAGGACCTTGGTGCCGCCCATGTAGGGCCACAGGACCTCGGGGATGGTGACGCTGCCGTCGGCCTGCAGGTGATTCTCCAGGAAGGCAATCAGCATCCGCGGCGGCGCGACGACGGTGTTGTTCAGGGTGTGGGGCAGATACATTTTGCCGTCCTCCCCCTTGACGCGGATGCGCAGGCGGCGGGCCTGGGCGTCGGAGAGGTTCGAGCAGGAGCAGACCTCAAAGTACTTCTGCTGGCGGGGGGACCAGGCCTCGATATCGCAGGACTTGACCTTCAGGTCGGCCAGATCGCCGGAGCAGCATTCGAGCTGGCGGACGGGGATCTCCATGCTGCGGAACAGTTCGACGGAGAAGCGCCACATCTTTTCATACCAGGCCATCGAATCCTCGGGTTTGCAGACGACGATCATCTCCTGCTTTTCAAACTGGTGGATGCGGTACACGCCGCGTTCTTCAATGCCGTGGGCGCCCTTCTCCTTGCGGAAGCAGGGGGAATAGCTGGTAAGGGTCTGGGGGAGCTGGTCCTCGGTCAGAATCTGATCGATGAACTTGCCGATCATCGAATGCTCGGAGGTCCCGATCAGGTAGAGGTCTTCGCCTTCGATCTTGTACATCATGGCGTCCATCTCGGTCTGGCTCATGACGCCCTGCACCACGTTGCCGTGGATCATGAAGGGAGGAATGCAGTAGATAAAGCCCTTGCCGATCATGAAATCGCGGGCATAGGCCAGCACGGCCGAGTGCAGGCGGGCGATATCGCCCATCAGATAATAGAAGCCGTTGCCGGAGGTCCTGCCGGCGGCGTCCATGTCGATGCCGTTGAAGCGGGCCATGATCTCGGTGTGATAGGGAATCTCGTAATCCGGGACCACCGGCTCACCGAAGCGCTGGACCTCGACATTGGCACTGTCATCCGGGCCGATGGGTACGGAGGGGTCAATGATGTTCGGGATCAGCAGCATGCGCTTATAGAGCTCATCCTCGTATTCCTTTTCCAGCTTTTCCAGCTCTTCGAGGCGCTCGGCATCCTTCCGGACCTGCTCCTTGACGGCCTCGGCCTCGGCGGCTTTGGAGGGATCCTTCTTCGCCTGTCCCATCAGCATGCCGATCTGCTTGGAGAGCTTGTTTCTCCGGGCACGCAGTTCGCTGGCCTCGGTGATGGCCGCGCGGGATCTGGCGTCGAGATCGATGACCTCGTCCACCAGCGGCAGTTTGGCATCCTGGTACTTTTTCCGGATGTTTTCGCGGACCAGCTCCGGGTTTTCCCGTATGAATTTGATGTCCAGCATGTTTTTTCTCCTTTATTATCAATAAGAATTACTGTTTCAGTGCTTTCAGTTGTTCGATCAGCGCTTCGCGGTCTTCCGCGTTGTCGTAAGTAAATTCGATCTTTCCGCGGTCCTTCCGGTCTGAAAGCGTGACCCGGCGGCCGTAGAGCGAGCTCAGCTCATCCGAGACGACGGCGGCATAATCCACCGCGGAGGAAATGTCCTTCGGCTCCTCGGGGGGTGCGGCGGCTTCCTTTTTCCATTTTGCGGCCAGCAGCTCGGTCTTTCTCACGGAAAGAGACTTGTTCAGCACCTCCTGTGCGGCCTTTTCCTGCAGCGCGGGATCCTCCAGACTCAGCAGGGCACGGGCATGCCCGGCCGACAGGGTGCCGTTTTCAACCAGCTCTGCCACCGGCTTGCAGAGGTTCAGCAGACGCAGGGCGTTGGCCACGGCGGAGCGGGATTTGCCGACACCGGCGGCGGCGTCCTCCTGGGTCAGGCCATAGTCATCGATGAGCTTCTGATAGCCGCGGGCCTCTTCCATCGGGTTCAGGTCTTCCCGCTGCAGATTCTCCACCAGCGCAAGCTCCGAGACGCTGCGGTCGTCCGCCTGCAGGACCCGGACCGGGATTTCCAGCAGGCCGGCCATCCGGGCGGCGCGCCAGCGGCGCTCGCCGGCGATGATCTGATAATACCCGTCTTCGAGCCTGCGCACGATCACCGGTTGGATCAGGCCGTGCCGCGAAATGGAGGCGGCGAGGTCCTGCAGGCGCTCCTCATCAAAGCTCTCGCGCGGCTGATCCTGACGCGGTTCCACCTGGGAGAGGGGAAGCGTGCGGATCTCATCGGATTCGGTCTGTAGATCGGGGCCGAAAAGGGCATCCAGCCCGATGCCGAGCCCCCGTTTTTCTTTTGCTGACATTCTGTTTGTTCCTTTACCTTCTGCTTAAAAATTCGTCCGCCAGGGCCAGATAGGCGCGGCTGCCTTTGTTGTTCTTATCATAGACCACCCCGGGAAGCCCGTGACTGGGCGCCTCCGAGAGGCGGACCGAACGGGGAATGACCGTCTGGTAGACCTTGTCCGGCATGTAGTGCCGCAGCTCGTTTTCCACCTGAAGGGTAAGATTGGCCCGGCCGTCATACATGGTGAGAAGAATGCCCTCGATTTTCAGGCGCTTGTTCAGCCGGGACGAGCACAGGCGGATGCTGGCGATCAGATCGGTGATGCCTTCCAGCGCGTAGTATTCGCACTGCATCGGGATCAGCACGCTGTCCGCGGCGGCCAGAGCGTTGACCGTGATCAGCTCCAGCGAGGGGGGACAGTCCAGAAAGATATAATCGTATTCCGTGTACAGGCGCTGCAGTGCCGTGTAGAGAATCCGTTCCCGGCCGGGCCGGGAGATCAGCTCTACGGTAGCGGCTGCGAAGTCCCGTCCACTGGGGATGACATCCCCGAAGGAGGTGGTGACCACACAGCGCTCGCTGGGTACGTCGTGGATCAGCATATCATAGATGTTCGGGCTCCGGTTCTTTTTGACGCCCATCCCGGATGTGGCGTTTCCCTGCGGATCGCAGTCCACCAAAAGGACCCGCAGACCCTTTTGCGTCAGGGCCGCACAGAGATTGACACAGGTGGTTGTTTTGCCGACGCCGCCCTTCTGGTTGGCGAATGCGAGAATTTTTGCCATATTACTTCCTCCAGAAAATACAGGCTGATTATACCAGCACCGACAGCGAAATGCAATTGTTTCACGTGAAACATTTTTCTCCGTGCCGTTTCTGTTTCACGTGAAACAATGCTGGGATGTTCTGACCGAAATGTTTCACGTGAAACATTTTCAAAATCTTGTATGCGGGAGCAAAAGAAACCACAATCAGTTGACAAACACCTGCACTTTTGTTATTGTCATGGATAGAGAAAACGGATCATCAAGAGCAGAAAGCGAGGGTCGGCAATGTCAAAAAGCAAACAGCAGCAGGCCATCGAACAGGCGGCATCGGAGAAAATAGAACAGCCGCTGAGCGACCGGATCTTCCGGCTGCTCCTCTGGACGGCTGTCGCGATCGCGGCGGTTTCCATGCTGGTCACCGTGGTCATGTTCTATACGGAATTTCTGGACATCTCGCGGGAGGGGGCATCGGCCACCCACAGCCTTCTCAAGTATGTGGCCGTCTATCTGGTCCTGATCAGCGCCGTCACCTTTGTGATCGCCAGGGTCGTGAAGCAATATACCGACAGGCATCTCGCGGAACCGATCATCCGGATCTCGTCCGCCGCAAAGGAATATATCCTTGACAAGAGCGACGGAACCCTGGACGATATGACCCACTTCAAGGACCTGCACCTGGACACGGACGACGAGCTGGAGCATCTGGCCCTGGTTCTGCAGGACATGGAAGTGAGCATGGTCCATTATATGGAAAACCTGACCAAAGTCACCCGGGAAAAAGAACGCATCAGCACCGAGCTGGACCTGGCGCAGCGGATTCAGGAAAACATGCTGCCGAACGTCTTTCCGCCCTATCCGGACAGGCACGACCTGGACATCCATGCCTCCATGGATCCGGCCAAGGAGGTCGGCGGCGACTTCTACGACTTCTTCCTGATCGATCACGATCACCTCGGCCTCGTGATGGCGGATGTCGCGGGAAAGGGAATCCCGGCAGCCCTCTTCATGATGATGGCCCGCATCATGATCAATTATTCGGCCAAGACCGGCGTCCCGCCGGCGGAGGTACTCCGGCGGGTGAACGAGCGGATCTGTGAGAACAACGAGGCCGAGATGTTCGTCACGGTCTGGCTCGGCATCCTGGATATGAACACCGGCGAGGTGGTCGCCGCCAACGCCGGACACGAGTACCCCATGCTGCGCGGGGCGAAGGGAGATTTCGTCCTTCGCAAGGACCCCCATGGCTTTGTCGTGGGCGGCATGGAGGGCGTCAAGTTCCGGGACTACCGCTTTACGCTGGAGCGGGGCGGCACGCTGTTCCTGTACACGGACGGACTGCCGGAGGCCAACAATGCAAAAGGAAAGCTGTTCGGAACGGACAGCGTTCTGGAGGTGCTCAACGCAAACCCCGACGCCTCGGCCGAGCAGCTTCTGGATGCCATGACGAAAGCCGTGGCAAAGTATGTGGGCAAAACCGAGCAGTTTGACGACCTGACCATGATGGCCGTCCGCCTCCTCGACCTGCCGGAGGACAGCAAAGAAACGCAAAATGTTGTTGAAGCGGGAGAAAAGGACCACAAGAAATAGGGCAAAGGAAAAGCGCGGAAAAAAGTGTCCCGAAAGGGAGAAAAAATGCTTGCTTTTCCCATTCTTCTTTGTTATAATCACTAAACGCGAGTGCGAACCCGCGGGAATATCAATAGAGGAGGAGGTGGCAAACTGCATGGCAAATATCAAGTCTTCTGCCAAGAGAGACCTGAAGTCTAAGGAACTTCGTGCGAAGAACCGCGCTGAGAAGACCGCTCTGAAGAGCACTGTGAAAAAGTTCGAGGCCGCTGTGAACGAAGGGAACAAGGAAGCAGCCGCCGATGCCTATAAAGTTGCTGTTAAGACTGTTGACCGTGCCGCCGGAAAAGGCCTGCTGCATAAGAACAATGCTGCACGCAAAAAGTCGGCCATGGCCGGAAAGCTCAACAACCTGGGCTGAAAAACATTCTTACCGGTTATCAAAGGGGCGCAGTATCTGCGTCCCTTGGGCTTTTTGAAGGGGAAGGAAACGCATGAAAAAGCTGATGATGATCGTCAATCCCTCCGCCGGCCGCGGCGGCTACCGCTATTATTTCGGTGAGGCGATGAAAACCCTGGCCGACGGCGGCTTTCGGACCGAGCTGTTCTTTACCGGCGGCCCGGAGGACGCGACGGAATTTGCGAGGGCCTATGCCGCCGAATTTGACACGGTTGCCTGCGTCGGCGGGGACGGCACCCTCAGCGAGGTGATCGGGGGTCTGATGAAGATCCCGAACCCGCCGCCCATCGGCTATATCCCCATGGGGACGACCAACGACGTGGCCAGCACCATCGGCCTGCCGAAGAACGACACCATCGGCGCGGCACGGCGCATTGTCGAGGGCACGCCGCACCCCTTTGACGTGGGCGGCTTCGGCAAGGACCGCTATTTTGCCTATATTGCGGCCTTCGGCGCCTTTACCGAGGTCAGCTATGCCACCCCGCAGGATCAGAAGCGCGCGCTGGGCCATCTGGCCTACGTGCTGCAGGGTGCCCAGCAGCTCGGGAAAATCGAAAAGCTGCCGGTGCGGGTGGAGTATGACGACGGCGTCTTCGAGGGCGAGCTGGTCTACGGCAGCATGTCCAACTCGACCTCGGTGGCCGGCATCGTGCGCCTGCGCGACGAGATGGTCAGCCTCGGCGACGGCATGAGCGAGCTGGTCCTGGTGCAGGACCCGGGGACCATTGACGCCTACGGCGAGATGATCACGGCGGTGCTGACCCGGAGCTTTGACAGCAGGTACCTGAAGGTCATACAGACGAGACACGCCCGCTTTATCTTTGACCGGCCGGTCGCCTGGACGCGCGACGGCGAGGACGGCGGGAAGCACCGGGAGCTGGAGCTCTGCAACTATCACGCCCCGGTCCGGCTGATTTTTTAAAGGAGAAGAGACGGAATGAAAAGAACAAAGATCTCTGCCATCTATGCGGATGCACCCGCCTTTACGGAAGAGGAACTGACCGTCTGCGGCTGGGTCCGCACGGTCCGCGATATGAAGAACTTCGGCTTCATCGAGCTGAACGACGGCAGCTGCTTCAAGTCGCTGCAGGTCGTCTTTGCCCGCGAGAGCCTTGCCAACTACGACGAAATCGCCCGGCAGAACGTCGGCGCGGCCCTGATCGTCAGGGGCCGGCTGGTCCTGACCCCCGAGGCCAAGCAGCCATTTGAGCTGAAGGCCTCCGAGATCGCGGTCGAGGGCGTCTCGACCCCGGACTATCCCCTGCAGAAGAAGCGCCACAGCGTGGAGTTTCTGCGGACGATCCAGCATCTGCGTCCGCGCACCAACCTGTTCTCGGCGGTCTTCCGGGTGCGCAGCGTGGCCGCCCAGGCGATCCACGAGTTTTTCCGGGACCGCGGCTTTGTCTATGTCCAGACCCCGATCATCACCGGCTCGGACTGCGAGGGCGCGGGCGAGATGTTCCGCGTCACCACGCTGGACCTGAACAACCTGCCCCGGAAGGAGGACGGCACGGTCGACGACAGCCAGGACTTCTTCGGCAAGGTCACGAACCTCACGGTCTCCGGCCAGCTGAACGCCGAGAACTTTGCCATGGCCTTCGGCGACGTCTATACCTTTGGGCCCACCTTCCGCGCGGAGGTCTCCTACACCCAGCGGCACGCGGCAGAGTTCTGGATGATCGAGCCCGAGATGGCCTTTGCGGACCTGTATGACTATATGGACACCGCCGAGGCCATGGTCAAGTACGTCATCAACACCGTGCTCGAGCGCTGCCCGCAGGAGATGACCTTTTTCAACGCCTTCGTGGACAAGGGTCTGCTGGACCGCCTCGGCAACGTGATTTCCCACGAGTTCGGACGGGTCAGCTATACCGAGGCGGTCGACATCCTGAAAAAGAGCGGCAGGAAGTTTGACTACCCCGTGGAATGGGGCATCGACCTGCAGACCGAGCACGAGCGCTATCTCACCGAGGAGGTCTTCAAAAAGCCGATCTTCGTCACCGACTATCCGAAGGAGATCAAGGCCTTCTACATGCGCCTCAACGACGACGGCAAAACCGTCGCGGCGGCCGACTGTCTGGTGCCGGGCATCGGCGAGATCATCGGCGGCAGCCAGAGGGAAGAGCGCCTCGAGGTGCTGCAGAAGAGAATGCAGGAGCTGGGCCTGAAGGAAGAGGACTACTGGTGGTACCTCGACCTGCGCCGCTACGGCAGCTGCCGTCACGCCGGCTACGGCCTCGGCTTTGAGCGCCTGGTCATGTATCTGACGGGCGTGTCGAACATCCGCGATGTCGAGCTGCATCCGCGCACCACGGGCAATGCGGAATTCTGAAGAAGCTTCCTCCTCCCGCCCGATGGGCGGGAGGAGCGGGAAAACGCGCAGCGGGAAGGGCAAAAAGCGGCAGCGGACGCTGTTTCTGCTGCCGCTTTTTCTTATCCTGCTCCTTGCTGCGGGATTTCTGCTCTATAAGAACACGGAGCTTCGGAAAGCGAACGAAGCGCTGCCGGAGGCCGTGCCGACTGCAGAGCCGGAGCCGACCCCTGCACCGACCCCCACCCCTACACCGCCGCCGACCCCGACGCCCACACCGCCGCCGACGCTCGTCTATACGATCCCGGAGAACGCGCTGCAGGGCATGGAGCCGGACCCGGAGGGCTATCACGTGAGCACGGACGCGCAGGAGCTTGCGGCCTTTCTGGAGCGGGAAGATGTGAAAAAGCTGATCGGGGACAGGAAGCTGCTCTGGAACCCCGACATCGAGCGCTATCCGGACACGCCGGTGCGCTGGTACTTTGACGAGACCATCCTCTGCATCGTCTGGCAGGAGGTGGAGGCCCAGGCGGTGGGCACCTTCTCGGAGATTCTGGTGCAGGACGGCTCGCAGCTGAGAAGAAAGATATCCGCCGACGAGCTCTGGAGCTTTGCCTTCGAGACCACCTCGGCCTTTGCCGCCGACACCCGGGCGGTGCTGGCCTTCGGCGGGGACTTCTATTACCACGGGCGGGCCTGCGGCATCGGCTTTTACCAGCGCGCGTGCTACCGCTTTGACCCGAAGACCTGCGACACCTGCTACATCACCGCCGACGGCGACATGCTGTTCTCGTACCGGAATCAGTTTGCCGCGCAGGAGGAGGCGGAACGCTTTGTCGAGGAGAACGATGTGCTCTTCTCCCTGGTTTTCGGCCCGGTGCTGATCGACGAGTATCAGGACGTGACGCCGGAGGACTATCCCTGGGGCGAGGTGAGGGACACCTATGCCCGCTCGGCCCTCGGCCTGCTGGAGAAGCACCACTATCTGACCATGAACATCAACTGCGCCCAGCCGGGGACGGAATACTATAACCTGGCGACGCTGCGGCAGGAGGCGGACGCCATGCTGAAGCGCGGCTGCCGCAAGGCCTATGCGCTGGACGGCGGCCAGACCGCGACCACGGTCTTCGGCGGCGAGCTCATAAACCCTGTGCAGTTCGGCTGGGAAAAGGACATCAGCGACATCATCTACTTTGCCTCCGCCAGGGGCGGCGACGTGAAGGAGATCCCCTGGGACGCGGCGTAGAGCCCGCCGGATCGGATCTCCGCCGCCGCCCTGGGCGGCACATCGCGTCTATTCAACAGGAAAACGCGCCGGAATCCGGGGCGTTTTTTGTATACTTTACCGGTATGGTCATGGCGCAGGGCTTGTGATATACTGTAAACTGGCTTTTTATGGGGCCGATACTCCTCCGGAGGAACAGAGCGTATATGAACATCTCGAATCTGATCGGGCTGCTGAGCGGTCTGGCGCTTTTCCTGTACGGCATTTCGCTGATGGGCGACGGCCTCAGCAAGGTCGCGGGCGACAGACTGCAGAAAATCCTATATCAGGTGACCGGAAACCCGGTCAAGGGCATTCTTCTCGGCATCGGCGTCACGGCGCTGATGCAGTCGTCCTCGGCGACCAGCGTCATGGTCATCGGCTTTGTCAACTCCGGCCTGATGCAGTTCAGCGAGGCGGTCAGCATCATCCTGGGCTCCATTGTCGGCACCAGCATCACCGGCTGGATCGCATGCCTCGCCTCACTTTCCCCGGGCGAAGGCGTCCCGGTGGTTTTCTCGTCGGCCTTCCTCACGGGGGCGCTGGCAATTGTGGGCATCCTGCTCTTCAAATTCAGCAAGAAGCCGCTGCGCAACCACATCGGCGCGATCCTGCTGGGTCTGGCGGTCCTGCTGTTCGGCATGAACGCCATGAGCGCGGCGGTGATGCCCCTGGGGGACAACGCGCAGTTTCAGGCCCTGCTGGACCGCTTTGCAAATCCGCTGCTCGGGCTTCCGGCCGGCATTGTCTTCACCGCGCTGATCCAGTCCTCGGCGGGGGCGGTCGGCCTGCTGCAGGCCCTGAGCATGTCGGGCGGGCTCACCTTTGCCGAGACCTTTCCCATGATCCTCGGCATCGCCATCGGCGGGGCCATTCCGGTCCTGCTGGGCACGAAGGGCGCCTCGCTGAACGCCAGGAGAACGGCCCTGGTCTATCTGATCATCGACATCCTGGGGGCTCTGTTCTGCAGCATTGTTTTCTATACCGTCAACGCCCTTCACCCGGTCTCCTTTATGGGTGCGGCCATGACGCCGGTGCGCGTGGCGGCGCTCAACACCGTCTTCCGCATCGTGACCGTGGCGGTCCTGACCCCGGCCATCGACCTGCTGGGGAAGCTTGCCTGCAGGATCATCCCGGACGAGCCCGAGAAGCGGACGGACGATACCCCGGGGGACTGGGACCTGCTGGACGAGCGCTTTCTCAGCCATCCGGCCATCGCCATCGAACAGAGCCGCATCGTCGTCTTTTCCATGGCGGCCTATGTACAGGGAAACCTCGACCGGGCACTGAGCCTGCTGCATGAATACAGCGAGGAGGGCTTCCGGGAGGTTCAGGAGCTGGAGGAGACCGTCGACCACTATGAAGACCGGATCGGCAGCTATCTTGTCAAGGTCAGCGCGGTCGAGCTGACCCAGCGGCAGAACGAGGATCTGTACCAGTTCCTGCACGCGATCACGGACCTTGAACGGATTTCGGACCATGCGACGAACATCTCGGAGAACGCGAAGGAGATCCACGACAAGGCCATCGAGCTCAGCCCCGACGCCGTCCATGAGCTGGACGTCATGGAGGGGGCGGTCCGGGAGGTGCTGGATCTCGCCATCCGCGCGCTGACGGATCGGGACCTGGAGAGCGCCCGCATGGTCGAGCCGCTGGAGGAGCTGATCGACGATCTGAGCGACGAGATGAAGAACCGCCATGTCGACCGCCTGCAGAAGGGCATCTGCACGCTGCAGCACGGCTTTGTGTTCAACGACCTGGTCACGAATTTCGAGCGCATCAGCGACCACTGCAGCAACATCGCGGTGGCGATGATCGAGCTGGAAAAGGACGCCTTTGACACCCACGACTATGTCGACAGCCTGATTGCCCGCAAGGACGAGGAGTTCTCGCGCTACTTCCGGAAGTTCAAGGAAAAATACAGCCTGGACTGAAAAAGATACGGAGCGGAATATGGCAAGAGAGCTGCGGAAATACCAGACGGTCGAACAGAGCATCAATAAAAAATTCAGCAAGCGCCTCTGGCGGCCCTTCATCACCGCCCTGAAGCAGTACGAGCTGATCCAGGCCGGCGACAGAATCGCCGTGTGCATGTCGGGCGGAAAGGACTCCTTTTTGCTGGCGGTGCTGATGCGGATGCTGCAGAAACAGAGCGAGGTGCCCTTTGAACTCGTGTACCTCGTGATGGACCCGGGCTACAGCGAAAAAAACCGCCGGAGGATCGAGGAGAATGCAAGGCTGCTGGAGATTCCGATCACGGTCTTTTCGTCGGATATCTTCGAGGTCACGGCCGCGGTCGGCGGCTCACCCTGCTATCTCTGCGCCCGGATGCGGCGGGGCTTTCTCTACAGCCGCGCGCAGGAGCTGGGCTGCAACAAGATCGCCCTGGGCCACCACATGAGCGACGTGGTGGAGACCGTCCTGGTCAGCATGTTCTACGGGGCGCAGCTGCAGGGCATGCTGCCCAAGCTGCACAGCACGAACTTCCCGGGCATGACCCTGATCCGACCCCTCTACGGCATCCTCGAGGACGACATCCTGGCCTGGGCGGAATATAACGGTCTGCACTTCATCCAGTGTGCCTGCCGCCTGACGGAACAGAGCGCGCTCTCGGAGGACGAGATCGGCGAGAGCAAGCGGAAGGAAGTCAAGCTGCTGATCCGCGAACTCCGCAAGCAGAACCCCAACATCGACAAAAGCCTCTTTCATGCCGTGCACGCCGTGCATCTGGACACCTTCCCCGGTTATAAGTCCGGCGGCGAACTGCACAGCTTTCTGGAAAAGTTCAAGGACGAAGAAATCGTGCCTATACCAAACAGGGAGGGGTTTTCCATGGAGTATCTCGGCATTTCCTATGATTACAAAAACAAACCGCCGCTGGATGAGCATTTTCTGCCCTTCGGCGTCTGGGCGACAGCCTTTCTGGAGGGCGCCGACCGCCCCTTCCGCGTGGCGCTGGAGCGCGACAACGGCAAGGTCTCGGTCTACTCGTCCTTCCTGCGGGGGGAGGAGTACGCAGAGGCAAACCTGCGCTATCTCGAGCGCACGGTCAAGTTCCTGCTGTGGAGCATCGGCGGCTGGAAGGTGACGATCTGCGGCTGCGAGGAGACGGCGGAAAAGCTGCGGGATATTTACCGCCGCGGCGGGGAGCGGGATTTTGACGCGGGCTTTGCCTTCGACGTCTTCGAGCGCGAGCTGGAGCTGCATATCTGCACGGAGGCGGACTTCCCCGCGGAAAACGAGGAGGCCCGGTCCATCGGCGGCCATCTGAAGGGCTGCCGCATCGGCTTTGACGCGGGGGGCTCGGACCGCAAGGTCTCGGCGGTCATCGACGGCGTCAGCGTCTACTCCGAAGAGGTGGTCTGGTTCCCCAAGCAGTCGGAGGACCCGAGCTACCAGTACAACGGCATCGTGGAGGCCTTCAAGACCGCCGCGTCGAAAATGCCCCGCGTGGACGCCATCGGCGTGTCCTCGGCGGGCACCTTTGTGGGCAACAGCCCGATGGTCTCGTCCCTGTTCATCAAGGTCCCCCGCGCGCGGCGCGAAGAAGTCAAGAGCGTGTATGACCGGGCGGCGAAGGAGATCGGCGACGTACCCATCGTTGTCTCAAACGACGGCGACGTGACCGCCCTGGCCGGGGCCATGAGCCTGAACGCGGGCGCGGTGATGGGCATCGCCATGGGCACCAGCGAGGCCGCCGGCTATGTGACGGGGGACGGAAAGATCCTCGGCTGGTTCAACGAGCTGGCCTTCGCCCCGGTGGACCTGCAGCCGGACGCGCCGCAGGACGAGTGGTCGCAGGACTACGGTGTGGGCTGCAAGTACTTCTCGCAGGACGCGGTCATCCGCCTCGCCCCGCGGGCGGGCATCGCCCTGGACGAGGGCCTGAGCCTGGCAGAGAAGCTGAAGGAGGTCCAGAAGCTGGCGGAGGCGGGCCATGAGGGCGCACGGAAGATCTTTGTGACCATCGGCAGCTATCTGGGGCACACCCTGCCCCTGTACGCACGCTTTTACGACCTGAAGGTCCTGCTCATTCTGGGGCGCGTGGCCTCGGGCATCGGGGGCGACCTGCTGATCGCGGAGTGCAACCGGGTCCTGCGGGAGGAATATCCGGCGCTTGCCGAGACGGTCACCGTCATGCTGCCGGATGAGAAGGCCCGCCGTGTCGGCCAGAGCATCGCCGCGGCCAGCCTGCCGGAGGTCTGAGATGGCTGTTTTTACGAATGCGAAGCTGTTTCTGCCCGGAGAGGGCTTCGTCCCCGGCGGCTTCCGCGCGGAGGGCGGGCGCTTTGCCGACATCTATCCCGCCGGAGAATCCCCTGCTGGGGCCCTCAATTTGCAGGGCGCCCGGGTGATCCCGGGCTTGGTCGACATCCACACCCACGGCGCCGCGGGGGCGGACATCTCGGACGGGGACGGGGAGGGCCTGCGCCGCATGGCCGCGCATCTGGCAAAATGCGGTGTGACCAGCTTTGCCCCCACGACCATGACCCTGCCCTACGAGACGCTGGCCGCGGCCTTTCAGACGGCAGCAGCGCTCGCCGAAGACCGGCCGGCGGACTGTGCCCGCGTCATGGGCATTCACATGGAGGGCCCCTTCTTTTCGGAGAAGAAAAAGGGCGCCCAGAACGGCGCCTATCTGAAGCTTCCGGATTTTGAGGCCTTCCGAGCCCTTTATGAGATCTGCGGCGGCCTGGTGCGGATCGTGGACGTGGCGCCGGAGCTCGAGGGCGCGGCGGCATTCACCGGGCAGGCGAAGGCGCTCTGCACGGTTTCGGTCGCCCATACCGATGCCGACTACGAAGAGGCAAAGGCCGTCTTTCAGGCGGGGGCGACGCATCTGACGCACCTGTATAACGCGATGCCGCCCATTCACCACCGCAGGCCGGGCGTCATCGGGGCGGCCTCGGAACAGGAGGATGTGAAGGCCGAGCTGATCTGTGACGGCCTGCACGTGCACCCGAGCGCTGTCCGCATGGCCTTCCGCCTGTTCCCGGGGCGGATCTGCCTTGTTTCGGACTCGCTGCGCTGCTGCGGCATGCCGGACGGCGAATACGAGCTCGGCGGCCAGCAGGTCTTCCTCTCCGGCGGGGTGGCGCGGCTCTCAGACGGCACCATCGCGGGCGCTGCGAGCGACCTCTATACGGACATGCGAAACGCCGTCGCCTTCGGCATCCCGGCAGAGGAGGCCGTGGAGGCCGCGACGCTCCGCCCCGCACGGGAGATCGGCCGGGCGGACGAGATCGGCTCGATCGCGGTCGGAAAGCTTGCCGACTTCGTCGTCTGCGACGACGCCCTTGTTCCCTCCGCGGTCTACATCGGCGGAGAGAAAGTCTCATAAAAAACAGAGGACCCGCCGGGAGGCGGGTCCTTCTGTTAATCCTTCGGCTTCATGTAGAAGTGGCCGCGGATCTCGGAGGTGCGGATGGAGTTGACGAAGGCCTCGGGGTCGACTGCGCGGATGGCCGTCAGGGTGGGCTTGACATCG
>Ga0326511_10002626_pt1 | contig 14547 bp, 9 predicted proteins | sample 0_2496_0518_D_FD_203701 | JGI IMG/M metagenome (GOLD analysis project Ga0326511, IMG submission 203701) | Bovine rumen microbial communities from UC Davis, California, United States - 0_2496_0518 | ecosystem: Host-associated > Mammals > Digestive system > Stomach > Rumen | place: USA: California... | reverse complement strand
GCTCCTGCTCCGGTACAGACTCAGCCCGCAGCAGTAAAATCTGCCGCTCCGACAGTACAGGCTGCTTCTGTTTCTGATGATGAAGAAGTCATTGCCGTGATCTCAGCAGTTGTTGCAATGATGAGCGAGCGGGACGGAAAAGCCTACAGGATTAAATCCGTTGCCAAATCAAACAGAAACAGCGGATTCGATGGACGTTCCGCATGGGCAATGGACGGCCGCAGACAGAACGTCAATCCGTTCTGATTTTAAAAAAAAAGGAGAGTTTACTCAATGGACATTTTACAAAGTATCCTTGGCGGTCTGTGGGAAACCAGCGGACTTGCCGGACTTGCCGCCGAACCTATGAAACTGCTGATGATGGGTATTTCGTTTGTATTCATGTATCTGGCAATTGTCAAAGGCTTTGAGCCGCTGCTGCTGCTGCCGATTTCGTTCGGTATGTTCTTATCCAATCTGCCTGCTGTTCTGCCGGAAGATATGATTTTCCATGCAGAGTACTGGAATGAACAGCAGAGTGTGGAATGGCTCTGGAAAGTTCTTCATGACGGCGGATTATTAGATAAACTATATCTGGGTGTCAAATTGCAGATATATCCCTGTCTGATTTTCTTAGGCATCGGCACAATGACGGATTTCGGCCCTCTGATTGCAAATCCGAAGAGCTTCCTGTTAGGTGCAGCTGCACAGGGCGGTATTTTCTTCACATTCTTAGCCGCCGGCTATATGAATATGAGTGCTGCTGAATGTGGTTCTATTGCGATTATCGGCGGTGCAGACGGTCCGACTTCTATCTATGTATCAAGCAAATTACTTGATGGTGCTGATTCCAGTTTGAATACCGGTACAATTGCATTGGCAGCTTATACTTACATGGCATTAGTTCCGGTTATTCAGCCGCCGATCATGAGATTACTTACGACTGAAAAAGAACGCAAGATTAAAATGCCTCAGCTCCGCACACCTTCTAAGACAGAAAAGATTGTATTTCCTGTAGTAGTTACTCTGATCGTATCTCTGTTAGTACCTTCTGCGGCTTCTCTGGTAGGTATGCTGATGTTCGGCAATATTCTGAAAGAATCCGGTGTTGCTGGCCGTCTGGTTGATACTGCTCAGAATGCTCTGATGAATATCGTAACTATCTTCTTAGGTGTTTCCGTAGGTGCTACATGTACAGCATCCAACGTTGCAAATCTGGCATTTCTGAAAGTATTAATTCTGGGTGTAGTTGCATTCAGTCTGGGTACAGCCTGCGGTCTGGGACTTGCTAAAATCATGAACTGGGCAACCGGCGGAAAAGTCAATCCGCTGATCGGTTCTGCTGGTGTATCAGCCGTTCCGATGGCTGCCCGTATCTCTCAGCAGGAGGGTGCAAAGGCTGATCCGACAAACTTCCTGCTCATGCACGCTATGGGTCCGAATGTAGCTGGTGTTATCGGTTCTGCCGTTGCAGCCGGTGTGCTTTTGAGCGTTATTAATTATTAAGCAGCGTATGATTTTTTAATATTCCGGTTCTGTTCTGCAAAACCGGAATATTTTTATGGAGAAAGAGAAATGAAACTATTTTTTATTTTTGCATTATTATTATTTTTAATCAATGCCGGATTGCTCTGGTATATGAGCGAAACCGGAACTGTCACGGAAAAAAAACAGAATATCAGTTTCGGCATCATGTGCTATCATGCTGTTACAGGAATTATGGAACTGCTCGGATTATTATCTTTCGGCGGAGCGTTTCTGCTGATGGGAATTGCCTCTGTTCTGATATTTATCATTTTTGTCCGGAATCAGAATCCACAGAGAAAAATCGCAAAATTTGCAATGAAAATCATTGCTGTAGTAGTGATACTGGAATTAACTATTTTTAATCTTCCAACATGGCGAACTATGTTCGGCTGTGAATCCAGAACTTTTCCTGCCTCCGAAGCGGATATTGAATCAAAAGATTCTTCTGTCGATAAAAACGGCGATGTGATCAGTCCGGATAATCAGGAGATCGTATTATCTTATTATGATGTCAATATGCCTGTCAGAGCCGTTTCAGCTGAGGTGACTTTTTCTGATTCTCGAGGCGTTTCGACTTTGATTATTGATGCAAAAGATGAAACTTATCAGGGACAGTATCGCTATGATATTGGAAAAGATAAAATTATTGCAAAGCGGCCGCTTTCCAATTCGATTACACTTGATTTATCCGGAAATATTAAAGATATTCGTGTAAAATTCAAGAGCATTTCCGAAGGAACTGTTACAATTCACAGTGTTACTCTGAATCCGGTGATTCCTACGGAAGTATTTTACAGCAGATTTTTATTTTTAACTTTGATTCCCATATTGATCTATGCCGTGATGCATACTGAATTCTTCGCAAAAAGTTATCAGGAAAAAGAAAAAATCTGCCGTCTGCTGACATTGATTACTGCTGCTGTCTGCTGTATCACATCCGGATGGATTATGAATTATAAACTTCCGGAAGATTCTTCATGGAGCAAGCTGATTCAGACCGAAGAGGGCAATCAGGTATCAAAAGAATTAGTTCTCGCCTTCGAGCAGGGACATGTCTGGCTTGATGCTGAACCCTCTCAGGAATTACTTGATCTCGAAAATCCTTATGATAAATTTCAGAGACAGAAAGCAACAAAATATGAATGGGATCATGTTTTCTATCATGGAAAATATTATTCTTATTATGGAATCGCTCCGGTAATTCTGTTATTTCTGCCGTTTCATAAAATAACAGGATATTACTGTCCGACAGAAATTGCCGTGCTGTTATTCTCGATTGCAGGATTTTTCGGACTTGCTTGTTTCTTCATGCAGTTGATCAGAAAATATTTTTCCGGAATCTCTTCCGGAATTTATCTGATCTCGATGCTGATGCTGTTTCTGAATTGCGGTATCTGGTTCAGTATCGGCCGGCCGGATTTCTATGAAGTCGCGATTGCCTCAGGATTCGCTTTTCTGACATGGGGGAGTTATTTCCTGCTGTCAGCGGATTTATCAGAAGCAGAAAAAATATCGCTTCCGAGAATCTGTTTTGCATCGTTATTTTTTGCGATCGCTGTACTATGCAGACCGACTCTGGTATTATACTGCATCTGTGTGGGAGCGTATCTGTTATTTTCGATTAAGAACATCAAAAAGAAAAATATGATTTCTTATCTGTTATGTGCCTTTCTTCCTATGATTTCCCTCGGCTGTGTGCAGATGTGGTATAATTATGCAAGATTCGGCTCGCCGTTTGAGTTCGGCATACAGTATTCCCTGACGATTAATGATTTTACACATACAGAATTTCATGCGAATCTGTCATGGATTGCGATATATAATTATTTCTTCAATGCTCCTGTATTTTCGTCAGCTTATCCGCAGATTGATACAGTCTTTCAGGATATGCAGGTAAACGGCTTTTTCTATCATGATGAATCTACAGCGAATACTTCAGGAATTTTCTGGCTGATGCCTCCGCTGTTGGCCTATCTGTTTTCCGGAAAGGCTCTGAAACAGATCAGCGATAAAAAAACAAGAATTATCATTCTGATTATGATTCCGTGTGTGATCATCCCGACCGGTATTGTTGCTTCTGTATGGGAAAGCGGTTATACAGCGAGATATATGCCTGATTTCGCCTGGCAGATGATCACCGGAGCTTATGTAATTATTTTCTATATTTATCTGAATCTGAAAGATGAGACTAAAAAGCAAGGCATTCAGAAATTTTTATGCGGTTCGTTTGTATGGGCTTTGATCATCAGTGGTGTACAGATTTTTGATTTTATTTTCCCTTATATGAAATCGCATTATGATTATCCTGAAATGGCCTATGTGATAGATAAACTATTCACTTTCTGGAGATAAATTCTCATCCCTGTCAGTTTTCTGACGGGGATATTTCTTACTGTTCTGTCATATATTTGTAATGTAAAAAAATTATGAAAATGCTTTACAGAATGCGGATTTTGTGTTATGATGTAGATAAGAAAATTTTTTTGAAAGGTTATGTCTTATGAATCAATTAAAATTTGTTACTGTCATACAATCTGTTCTGATTACCGGATTAGTACTTGTGATCGCCGGATTATTACTGATTCGGAAAACACATCAGGAAGAATCTGAAACAGTTCCGGTTTCAGCCGAAATTCCTGAATCCGGTCAGACTGTGATAGAATCTGATATTATCTATGAAACAACAGGACAGAAAATTTTTCTCCGTGATGCAGAATTCGGAGAAATCTGGATTCCGGTGCTTGCAGATGTTCCGGCCTGTGAATATCAGGCAGATCAGTATGTCACAAGAAATAATTTAACTTATTATACGGAAAATAATAAAATTATTTCCACGTTTGGAATTGATGTTTCCGGTCATCAGGGGGAAATTGACTGGCCGACTGTCAAGAAAGCCGGTGTGGATTTCGCTATGATTCGTGTAGGCTATCGGGGATATTCCGGCGGAAAACTTGTTCTTGATGAGTATTTTGACAGAAACGTTCAGGAAGCAAGCAAAGCCGGAATTGATGTGGGATTATATTTCTATTCACAGGCGATCAGTCCCGAAGAAGCCGTAGAAGAAGCGGAATTAGTATTATCTGTCATCAAAGATTATAAAATTACATATCCGATTGTTTATGACTGGGAACTTGTTACAACAGATATTGCCCGAACTGATAATATTCCGGTCAAGACACTGACAGACTGTAGTATTGCATTCTGCGAGAGAATCAAACAGGCAGGCTATATCCCGATGATTTATCAGAATAAACGCACTTCCCTGCTGAAATTAGATCTGCCTGAACTGACAGATTATGATTTCTGGCTCGCAGAATACAATGACGAAGCAACTTATTATTATAATTACCAGATGTGGCAGTATGCCTCAGACGGCAGGGTCTTTGGCGTGAACGGCGATGTTGATGTCAATATCTGCTTTAAAGATTATAAAAATTCTGAACCTGAAGAAAGTGATGAAAATGCATAAAAAATCTGATTTAAAAATTTCTGATAAAATTATGTTTCTGCTCTGGGGAATCTTAATAATCATCAATCTGCTTTCAAGAATTTTCACTGCTCCTGTAGATTTTTATATCCGATGGATTTTTCCTGCAATTTCAGATTTCTGGTGCAGTATCTCAGGATTATTTGCATTCTCTGTAGGGGAATCTATGATTGTTCTGGGGGGTTCCCTGATTATCATCGGCATTGTGAGTTTTATATTTCTGATGATCTTTGCAAAGCATCACCGGAAAAAAATTACGAAATTCTATGGCAGATTCTACGGATGGATTCTGACATGGCTTTTCTGTATTCTGACTTTTCGATTTTTTATTTTATATCAAGGCTCACAGATGAGCGAAAATTTAGAAAACATCAGTTTTAAAAATTCCGAAGTACTTGATATTTATGCATTGCTCGCCGAAGAAGTCAACACGCTCTCCGGACAAGTAAGCCGTGATAACTCCGGACATTTTATTTTATCAGAAAATACAGATCTCATGTCAGAAGCCAAAGCCTGTATGAAATCGCTTTCAGAAGAATTTCCACAGTATAAAGGCGTATATCCGGATGCAAAGCCGATCTCTCATTCCTATTTTTTTACACAGCAGAATCTGCTTGGTATTTATTTCCCGTTCTCTATGGAAGCGAATTATAATCCCGTTGTCTATGAAGTGCATCTGCCTGTGACGATCTGTCATGAATATACCCATCTGAAAGGCAATATCTTTGAAGATGAAGCCGGATATTTTGCATTCCGTGCCTGCCTGACAAGCGAAAATCCTGATTTTCTTTACAGCGGCTATATCAGCGTTCTGAGCTGGCTTACTCTTGATTTCGGTGATGATCAGGCCGCATGGGAACGCTATGCAGAAATTACAGATACTCTCGCTCCGGAAGTCATCACAGATATTCACAGCTATGTTCCGGAAGAGTATTATCAGACACATCAGCATGAAGAAGTGATTCCCACTGCCATTGTTTCAGATGTTGCCGGAAATGTGCTTGATGCAAATCTGAAAGCCAACGGCATTTCCGAAGGATCGGCAAGTTATCACGGTCTGACAGCTCTTGTATTATATTATTATATCTATGGATAATTTTTATAATTAAGATAGCCCTTGACAAATTGAAATCAATATGCTAAAATAATAAAGTCCAAAAATTTATGATGAAAGAAAGGGATTATCCAATGCCAAGAAAAAAATCTGTTCCGTCTGCAAGACCTAAACCCATGCTTGATGCATGGTTTGAGAATGCCGGCATCACACAGGAAGAAAAAATTACAGATACGCTTGAAAAAAATTATCTGCCTTATGCAATGAGCGTCATCATTTCCCGTGCGCTTCCGGAAATTGACGGCTTCAAGCCTTCACACAGAAAATTATTATATACGATGTATAAAATGGGACTCCTGAACGGTACAAGAACCAAATCAGCAAACGTAGTCGGTCAGACGATGCGGCTGAATCCTCACGGCGATCAGGCGATCTATGAAACTATGGTTCGTCTGACCCGCGCGAATGAATGCCTTTTGCATCCGTATGTCGATTCCAAAGGCAACTTCGGCAAGCATTATTCCCGTGATATGGCCTTTGCTGCCTCCCGATACACAGAAGTCAGACTCGCTCCGATCTGTGAAGCCCTGTTCAGCGAGATTGATAAAGAAACTGTCGATTTTATTCCGAATTATGATAATACTATGCTCGAACCCTCTTTGCTTCCGGCAACATTCCCGTCTATCCTAGTCAATGCGAATATGGGAATTGCTGTTTCCATGGCAAGCAATATCTGTCCTTTCAATCTGACAGAACTCTGTGAAACCTGTATTGAATTAATCAAAAATCCGGAACATGATATTCTCTCGACTCTGAAAGGCCCTGATTTTCCGAGCGGCGGTTTTTTGCTCTATGATGAATCCGAACTCCGTAAAGTTTACGAAACGGGCAGAGGCAGTCTGAAACTCCGTTCCAAATGGAATTATGACAAATCTGCCGGCTGTATCGAAGTAACTGAAATTCCCTATACGACAACGCTCGAAGCGATTAAAGATAAAATTACTGAACTCAGTAAGGCCGGAAAACTTCGTGAAGTGACGTATGCCCGTGATGAAATTGATGTCAACGGCTTCCGGCTTGCGATTGATATTAAACGCAATACCGATCCGGAGAAACTGATGCAGAAATTATTCCGCCTGACTCCGCTTCAGGACAGTTTCGGCTGTAATTTTAATATCTTAATCGGCAATACGCCGAAAGTCATGGGAATCCGTGAAATTCTCACAGAATGGACAGCTTTCCGGCACGAATGCGTAAAACGCCGAGTTTCTTTTGATTTGACTAAGAAAAAAGAAAAACTGCATCTTCTGCTCGGATTGAAGAAAATTCTTCTTGATCTTGACAAAGCAATTGCAATCATCAGAGAAACTCCGAAAGAAACACAAGTGATTCAGAATCTCATGAAAGGCTTTGAACTTGATGAGATTCAGGCTGAATATGTCGCTGAAATCAAGCTCCGCCATCTGAACAGAGAATATATTTTAAATAAAATCGCCGATGTTGACAAGCTCAGAGACGAAATTGCCGATATGGAGGATATTATTGCCAAACCGGAGAGAATCAAGAAAATCATCATCAAAGAACTGCGAGATACGGCTAAAAAATATGGTCAGCCCCGTAAAACAATGTTCTATTATGCTGCCGAAGCTGATGAAATTCCGATCGAAGACGAAACACCGGATTATCCTGTTAATTTGTTCCTGACACAAGAGGGCTATTTCAAGAAAATTACGCCTCTGTCTCTCCGTATGGGCGGTGAACAGAAAGTCAAAGAAAATGACTGCATTATTCAGCAGATTGAAGCTGCCAATAAAACAGAATTATTATTCTTTACAAATAAAGCTCAGGTTTACAAAATCCGTGCGAGTGCTTTTGAAGACGGAAAAGCAAGTCTGCTCGGTGATTATATTCCCGTCAGACTGGGGTTTGAAGAAGATGAAAAAATCATCGGCCTGACTGCAACAACAGACTATTCCGGAAAATTATTATTTATTTTCGAGAATGGTAAAATCTCAAAAATTCCGCTTTCCGCCTACATGACCAAGACTAACCGGAAGAAACTGACAGCCGCATTTTCAGACAAATCTCCGATTCTGACTATGTTCTGCTTACAGGAAGATACTGATATTTTACTGCGTTCCAATGCAAATAAAGCCGTTCTGATTCATACGGAACTGATCGCTGAAAAATCAACTAGAAGTTCACAGGGCATTCAGGTTATGGCAGTCAAGTCCAGACAACAGCTTGTTTCTGCTGAAATTCCCTCTCCTGACCGGCTTCCTCAGCTTGAAAAATATCGTGTTCAGAATATTCCTGCTATCGGAAAAGCCGGAAAAAATCTCGAAGATGCTAATCAGATGTCTTTGATTTAAATAAAAAAACCGCCTGTCCTACGACAGGCGGTAAGTTTTTAAGATATTTGCAGTTTCCGGAAATAATTCCCCGAACGGAAAAATTATTCCTTTACACCACCCAGAGCTACACCAGCGATGATGAACTTGGACAGAATGAAATATACTACAACGATCGGCAGGATAGACAGTGTAATACACAGATAGTTTACACCATTATCTACGTTCTTATCGAATGCGAGTACTTTGGAAACCATGATCGGCACAGTTGCATAATCTGCATTTTTCAGGATCATGTTCTGAGTATAGTAGTTATTCCAGTTTGCAACGAATGCGAAGATAGCCTGTACTGCAATAGCCGGCTTCATCATCGGAATAGCAATCGTTACGAATGTACGCAGTTCAGTACAGCCGTCAATTCTAGCAGCTTCTACAATTTCCAGCGGGAAACTGGATTTCATATAAGATACCATGAAGAAAATAACAGCAGGTGCGGCGATTGCCGGAATAATCAGCGGAATGAAACTGTTGATCAAATCCAGAGAATACATGAATCTTACGAAACCTGCGGAAGATACCTGTACCGGAATCATCATAACGCCGATAATAAACGTATATGCGGCACTGTTGAGTTTGAATTCATAAACTGTCAGACCATATGCAGTCATAGCAGAGAAGAATACAGTCAGCAGTGTGGAGAAACCTGCAATAATCAAGCTGTTCAGATAACCTTTGCCCAGACTGAATGCGGAAGAATACTGTGCGGCAACACGCTTGGCAGCTTTTCCGGCATCATCAGGAAGATTATTCATCAAAGTCTTGAAGTTATCGCCCAGATGCGGACCAAAGAAGAAACGGGAAGGATTCTGTGCAAGGTCGTTACTGGAATGTGTCGAGTTGACGATCAGAATATAAATCGGAACTAAGCAGATTAATGTCAGAATAATGCATACTACCAGAATCGCAATGGATTTGGCCATTAATTTCTGATGATAATTATCTTTTGCTTCGCCGTACTGACTTTTTGTGCTCATATGGACAGACCTCCTTGCTTCATTTTCGCTTTCATCTGTTTTTCAGCCTTTTTACGCTGTTTCTTCTTGGCGATAGCATCCTTGTCACGGTTCATATAGAACGTGATAGAACCTAAGATCGCCGTAATTGCGAATATGACAATAGAGGCTGCACCGGCATAACCGTAGTTTGCCTGATCGACAGTACCTTTGTTGAAGTTATAGTAAATATAAACTGCAACAGTTTCCAGCTGCTTGGAGAAGTTCGCACCGTTGTGATACAGATACGGCAGGTCGAACATCTGAAGACCACCGATCATGGATGTAACCAGAGTATAAACCATGATGGGCTGAAGCAGAGGAAGTGTGATATTGAAGAACTGCTGTGTGGAGTTTGCACCGTCAATATCAGCAGCTTCAAACAGGGACGGGCTGATACCCATGATACCAGACATCAGCATGATCATCGTATTACCGAACCACAGCCATGTCTGAATGAACATTACCATGACTTTAGAAGCCGTTTCACCGGCAACGAACTGTATAGGCTCTGCAATCATACCCATTTTCATGAGTGTTGCATTGACGAAATAATACTTGGAGTCACCGAACAGATTAACATACAGAGCAGCTACGGAAGCAGCTGTGATGATATTCGGCATGTACATAACAATTTTGAAGAAGCCCTTGCCGGGAAGTTTTACTTTTGCATCAGTAAACCATACTGCCAGCAGAAGAGAAAGAAGAATCTGCGGAATAAAGTTACCAAACCAAAGTACAAACGTATTGCCAAGTGCACGGGCAAATTCCTCATGTACGGCAGAAGCACCAGCAGAAGAACCTGTACCAAACAGGATCTGAGAATAGTTATCCAAGCCGACAAACTGAGCATTATTTGCCTGATTGCCCTTGAATGATAAAATAAACGTGTAAATCAGCGGCCAAATCTGGAAAAAGCAGTACACAAGGAAAAAAGGTGCAACGAACATATATCCATACTTGGCATAACTAATAGATTTAATGCGGCTTTGAGCAGCAGACGCCATTACTTTTCACCCTCTCAAATAGTAAATTAATAAAATCTTGATTAGATACGACATACTGCCTATGAGGGCATACTCTGCCCCCACAGGCTGTATATTTTTTTTTAAAACTTTTTCAGTAATCTGAATTACGCAGTCAGGTCAGGATTATCAGCCAGAGCCTGTGTTGTAAATGCAGAAATGATGTCATCAGAGCTGGAATCAATATTCTTCTTCAGAGCATCAAGGAATGTATCTTTCAGACTCTGGTCATATTTTGTAATGGAATCGCTCATTTTGATACCAGCAGCAACGTCAGACAGAACAGCGAACTGATCCTGACCGCCGAGCAGCGGGTTAGAGTTGGAACCATCAGCAACAATCTTGTCCATAGCAACTTTGTTATTTGTGAAGTCGCCGGAATACAGAGCATATTCTTCCATGATAGCAGCATCTGTTGTGAATGCCTTTACAAACTTGGAAGCCTCAGAAGCTGTGTTGCAGTTCGGGGATACGCACAGCCAAGAACCGCCCCAGAAGAATTCCTGCGGACCGATAACGATGTTCCAGTTGCCGTCTGTACCACCGTTCTGTTCCAGCTGAGCACCTTCACCGAGACACCATGTAGAATAGAAGTAGCCAAGTGTTTCGCCCTGAAGACCAACGTTTGTCCAGTCAGTTGTCCACTGTTCAACCTTGGGATTTACATAGCCATTGTCTACATAACCCTTAACCATGTCAGTGAATTCCTTAGCAACATCTGTCTGGATTGCAGTACCGTCAACCCATGCAGCATTTTTAGCTGTGGAGAAAGCCTGCCACAGACCGCCGATTGTAGCAGTCATAGTAACTTTGCCTTCAGACTTTTCTTTCAGTTCAGCAGCAGTAGCTTCAAAACCAGCCCAGTCAGAAATCTTAGCCTGCATATCTTCCGGAGAAGTTACGCCCAGATATTCTTCAGCAAGTGTGGTATTGTAAGCATAACCGCCGGCAGCAGCCTGCCAGGAAGCAGCTTTCAGAACGCCGTTATTGTCTGTACCGATTTCAACAGTATACTGATAAGCATCAGCATAATCAGCAGTTGTGATACCCAGATCAGACAGAGGAGCAGACATGCTTTCATCATTGATGTAGTTCAGAATCCAGCCTGCTTCAGCAACAAACAGGTCAACGTCATCGCCGCTGTTCAGATAAGAAGCGTATTTAACAGCTGCATCGGAGCCGTTATCGCCGCAGTTCTGATATACAACTGTTCCATCGGAATGTGCTGCATAAACATCAAACATATTAGCGAGGTCAGCATCTGTCCAGCAAACGATTGTCAGAGTATCGTCTGTATCAGGAAGATTTACAGCACCGGCTGTGAGTTCGCCGCCGGCTTCATTACCGCCTTCTTCTGCTGTGGAGCTGTCGCCGCCTTCTTCTGCCGTGGAGCTGTCGCCGCCTTCTTCAGCTGTAGAGCTGTCGCCGCCTTCTTCAGCGGGTGCTGCGGAACTGCTGTTGTTTGCAGCGGGTGCTGCACTGGATGTTGATTCGTTTCCACCGCCGCAAGCTACGAATGCAGAAGATACAACTGCAATAGAAGCAAGCAGTGCGAGTGTTCTTGTTAATTTGCTCATTGGTATTTTCCTCCTTAAGATATATCTATTATATTTCCTTTTTGAAATATAATATAGCGAGATGATTTTTTTACAGCCTTACAGCTGTGCGACTGTTTCGCCCTCCAAAAGCTGTCCTTTGCAGTAAAGAACTTTTTCAGAAGCAGCTATTTGCTCTTTCCGGAGCAGTTTCAGCATCAGTTCAGCAGCTTTCACACCCATTGTATCTGTATCTTGCTGGATTGTTGTCAGATTCGGCCGGAGCAGTCTCAGAGTAGGATTGCCGTCATAGCCGATCACAGAAATATCTTTTCCGGCTTCCAGATGATTATCTGAAATCGCTGCGATGCCAGCGACTGCACAAATATCATCCGGATATAAAATACAGCTTGGTCTGTGTTCGCCGTCAGTCAAAAGCTCCTGTGTCAGCCGATAGGCAATTTCAGGTGCCAGATACTTTCCCTGACGGATGAACTGATTTCTGACTTCACAATGATGTTCCCACAGCGTATTCCGGAACGCTTCGCAGCGAATCTCAGTTACCTGTGAATCATCACCATAAATATAAGCAATTTCCTTATGGCCTCTCAGGAGTGCATATTCTACGGCATTACGGATTCCATCGGCATTATCCGAAGCAACGGCACAGGCGTTTTCGGAAACATAGTCAATCGATACGACAGGCAGATCGCTTTGCAGAAGAGTCTGTACTTCCGGCGTGCGGAAATCCACACAGGCGGCGAGTACGCCATCTACATTCCGGTACTGACAATGTTCATAATACGAACAGGTCTGACTGCCGATCTGACTGCTGATGAATGTCAGATCATATCCGTTCCGTTCCATGACAACTTTGAAACTATCCAGAATTGAGGAAAAATAATGATGTTTCAGTCCGTTCTGAGCTTTATCGACCATCAAAACACCGATGTTATAAGACTTTTTTGTTTTCAAAGCCCTTGCCATTGCATTTGGCAGATAGCCTAACAGCTTGGCAGTTTCCTGCACACGTTCTTTTGTAGCCGGATTCACATCATCACGGTCGTTCAGAGCTTTACTGACAGTCGCGGTAGAAACACCGCAGGCTTCAGCAATATCTTTAATTGAAACCACTGTTACACCTTCATTTAATCTCATGTAATTGCTTCACTAACATAAATATACACCAAATACAGCAGAATGTCAATACAAAAAACCATTCTTTCACTTTTCTTGAATAGTTTGCACAAAATCAACAGCTATTTTTTGTGCATAACGACAGTAAAAATGTCTGATTTTTCATTTTGTTACAAAACGGTAACTTTCTGATTTTCAGACAAAGTGCACAGAAAATGATAATATTTCTCTGCTGAAACAGCGTAATCCTGTGAGTGTTTCCGGCATATTGCACAAATTTTGACATAAGCCGGATTTTAGTCTTGATTTTTCCGGAAAGATATGCTATAATAGAAAGGTACAGCATACTTGAGAAATGTTCCTGTAGCTCAGCTGGATAGAGCGGCCGCCTCCTAAGCGGCAGGTCGGGTGTTCGAATCACCTCGGGAACGCTGAGACGGTTTCTGGAAAACGGAAGCCGTCTTTATTTAGTATAGCACATTTGGATAAAAAAGTCAATGCCTTTTTGGATATTCTGCATAATTTTTTTTAAAAAATCTGCCTGTAGTATGATACAGGCAGATTTTCTGATTTGATTCAGGGAAGATTTGTATAGCCCATGAGATAGAAATCAACATCCTGAGCGGCTTTTCTGCCGTCAGCAATGGCTCGTACAACAAGGGATTGCCCTTGATGCATATCTCCGGCAGTAAAAATTTTCGGCACAGCGGTCTGATGCGAATTGCTGAGGGTTTCGGTCTGATTTCTGGTATTGAGTGAGATGCCGAAAGCATCAGCAATATAATTTTCAGAGCCTAAGAATCCGGCGGCGATCAGGACTAAATCCGCATTCATGACGGAAATTTCGCCTTCATGAAGTTCACGTTTTCCGGTTTCAGGATTAAATTCAAATCTGACTTTGACTAATTCTACAGATTTCAGATTTTGATTTTCATCAGCCTGAAAGCTCTTAATTGTCGTCTCGTAGATTCTGGGATCATGACCGAATACGGCAATTGCTTCCTGCTGACCGTAATCAGTCTTACAGATACGAGGATATTCCGGCCATGGATTGGACTCTGTACGGGAATCGGGAAGTTTCGGCATCATTTCGAGCTGAGTCACAGAAGCCGCCCCCTGTCTGATCGCAGTTGCAGCGCAGTCATTGCCGGTATCTCCGCCGCCTACAATAATCACGTTCTTATTTTTTGCTGAAATGGATGATTCTGCTGGATTCTGATTATTCAAGAGTGTTTTTGTTGCCTCTGTGAGATATTCCACAGCGAAATGAATTCCCTTGCTGTCACGGCCTGAAACATTCAGATCTCTGGGCTGAGAAGCTCCGCAGGCTAAGACAACGGCATCAAACTGATCAAGAATCTCCTGTGCAGTTTTATCTTTTCCGATATTGACTCCGGTCT
>Ga0326511_10002625_pt1 | contig 14552 bp, 18 predicted proteins | sample 0_2496_0518_D_FD_203701 | JGI IMG/M metagenome (GOLD analysis project Ga0326511, IMG submission 203701) | Bovine rumen microbial communities from UC Davis, California, United States - 0_2496_0518 | ecosystem: Host-associated > Mammals > Digestive system > Stomach > Rumen | place: USA... | reverse complement strand
TTCAGAATAGCTACTTGGAGATGACTGGATTGCAGACCATATGAATTAGATTCTTAAAGCAGCAGAAGGAAATGAAGAAGCTATTGAAGCATTACGTGAAAGTGCTCAAGAAGAAATTATTACTAATTTAGGCGTTAATTTTGATGGTTTTGAAGAAGGTAAAGAACGGTTCTTAAATGATTTAAATTAGCTTGAAGATGGAGCTGATTTAATGGTAAAAATGGATTTAGATGATGTCGCTTATCTTCAAAAATTAGTTATTGCTATGTAGCAAGCTGGTATGGCTCAATCTGAAATTTAGTCTGCTTTATCGGGGTTAGGAATAGATGTAGACTTAGCTCCTTATGAACAAGGATTAAATGAAGTTGTTGATAAGGCCTTATAGGCAGGTTTATTAGCGTCAGATGCTTTCGCTTCAACTGCAGGAGTAGATTCTAAAACAGTCTCATAGACAGATTAGGCTACAGATAATGTAGAGTATGCTGGTCATGAAATAGATGTATCTCCTGTTTATGGTAGCCAAGTTACTTTCCCTATACGAGCAACTACAATTCCAGGATCTCCGATTCCTGCAATTTAGAGCGGTGATGCTCAAGTGGTTCATCCTTCTTTTCCTCAAGTTACTGTAACTCCAACTCCTGTATCAACAGAAGTTTCTAAAGAAACTACTTCAACTGCTTTAGAAGTTGTTGGTGCTAGAAAATCTTCTGGAGGACATTTAAGTCATACCAATAAATCTGGAGGAAACAAAAAATCTTCTGGTGGAGGTAAAGGTAAGAAAGGTGGAGGCGGTAGTAAGCCTAAACAGCCTAACCGAGCTAAAGGCGAAACTAGAACTCCTGATCGTTACCGTAATAATACTGTTCGCGCCAATAAACTTGCTAATTCAATGGATAAACTTCAAAAACAGCAAGAAAGATTAGGCGGAAAAGGTACTCTTGATAACCTTGAAAAACAACTATAGATTCTTGAAAAACAGAATAAAAATATTAGAGAACGTATTGGTCTACAAAGAGATGAACAAAAATAGCTAGCTAATAATTTAAAGAAATATGGAGCTACTTTTAATACAGATGGTACTTTAAACAACTATTTTGCTACTCATAAAAAGATAATGGATAAATACAATAATGCTGTAGCAAAATGGAATAAAATGTCTGCAGATTAGCAATAGAAAAATAAAGATTTTCTTAATAATGCTAAAGAAGCTATGGATAATGCTTTAAAAGATTTAGAGCGTTATGACAAACTTCAACAAGAAATTGCTAAATCTATCCAAGAACAAATTGATAATGCACAAGAACAAATTAATAATAAAATTAAACAATTTGAAATCAAAATTGAAGCTAGCCTTGATTTAGCAAATGCCAAAAGAGATTGGAATAAATTTAAACGTGATGTTATTGATGAAATTCGAGATGATGATATTTTAGGATTAAATCAATTTAGATTTGCAGATTTAGCTTCTTATTTTAATGATGCAAATACTGGTTCTATTCAAGAACTAAAAAAATAGTTAGAAAAGTTAGTTGGAGACGGTTCTCTTAATAAAGATATTTTTTCTGCAACTTATCTTAATGAAAAGTTAAAAGAAATGACTATCACCGATAGACAGTCATGGCTTGAAGAGATTGAAAAAGTCACAAAAGACCTTGAAGGTTAGATGGAAGGCTTTAAAGATGTTATAGATGAAATCAAAGAATCTATTTTTGATACAATTGATGCGGTTCAAGATGCTTTTGACGAACAGATGGATGAATATGAGTATCTTGGAGATTTAATTAATCATAATATGAAAGTGGCAGAAATGATGTATGGCGACTAGGCATACGATCAAATGGCTAAATATTATGATAAGATTGAATAGAATAATAATAAACAATTAGAGTTCTTACGTCAACAAAAGGATCTTTGGTATAGTCGTATGCATGAAGAATAGGCACGTATGGCACAAATTGCTTCTTAGCAAGGAACTGATTCTAATGCATACAAAGAGTCTAGAGATAGATTTAAAGAATATGAAAAGCATTGGATGGATAATGTTAAAAATTTAAATTCAATGGTAGAAGATTCTTTAGATAACATTATAGATAAATATGCTAATGCTATTAATGATATATTCCTTAAATTTGAATTAAATCTTGGAAACGGTAAAACATTTGATGATATTGGCGATGAGTGGGATATGATAAATGATAAAGCAGATATGTTCTTAGATAAAATCAATTCTGCTTATTAGATTGAAAAACTTCAAAATGCATTTGAGGATGCCATTGGAGATAATGAAGGAGATATTACTGCTCAACAGGCTTTAAATAATTTAATGGAACAGTAGTTAGCATATTTAAAAGATAAGGATAAATTAACTCAGTATGATGTTGATAGAGCTAATACTTTACTTCAGATTGAAATTAAACGATTAGCATTATAGCAAGCTCGTTCAAATAAGAATAAGTTAAGATTGAGAAGAGATTCTCAAGGTAACTATACTTATCAATATACTGCTGATACAGAAGCTATGAATAAAGCTGAACAAGATTTAGCAGATGCTAGAAATAGTCTTTACAATAGTGATAAAGCTGCTTATGTAGATAATTTAAGTGCTATTCAAAAATCAGCAAATGACATTAAAGATAAGTTAGAAGATATTTGGACTGATGAAAATCTATCTAAGGAAGAAAAACTTCAAAAGAGCTATGAGTTAGAAAAGTATTATGGCGAAAAGATAAATGATTTACTAGCGGAAAACGCTTCTATCAGAAATAATTTAATAGATTCTAGTTTTGAAGACTTAGCTAGAATTTATAATATGAGCGTAGAAGATTTGAAGGGACTGCCGCAAGACCAGCAAGATGCTATATTCAAGAATTTAATTCCTCAAGCTAATAGTGCGGTCGCTTAGATGGTATAGAGTCTAGCTGAAGCAGGAGGTTTTTCTGGATTCTTTGATAATTTATTAGCTCCTTTAACACAGGCTTTTGATGATAGAACAGCTTCCATGGCAGAGATTCAAGAACAAAGTCAACAAGTTTTAGGTGATATTACTAGTGATTATGATACTTTAATAGGTCAAACTGAAAGATTATTAGATAATAATTAGTAGTTGGTCAAATCACAAGAACAGCAATTAACACGAGTTCAAAATCAACTTCTATATGCAGAGAATATCTTGAAAACTTATCAAGATATAAAAGACACTATTGCAGAAACTTTAAAACTTGGTTATTAGGTTCAAGAAAAAGACGCACTAGGAGTTTTAGGAGTATCTCGAAAAGCAGACCAAGAAGCTGCTGATAAACAGAATACTGCATTGCAAAATTATATGAATAGGGAAACTTCAACCAGTGATTTAAAAGACTATACACCTTATGAACCAAATTGGCATAGTGATAATTTTATGGCTGGATTAGAAAGTTCAAATGTTAATGAAACAAGTATATTAACAAGACAAACAAATAATACTAATAATAATTTGAACAATTCTGTTCAAACTTTACCTCAAACTAATATTAATAATGTTCTGGATTCTATCAATAGTAATATTTTTGATTCTATTAATAACACATTAAGTAGTATTCTTGAAACAAATCAAGATTATTATGTTAAATCTCTAGCGCGTCAAGAAGCAATTGAAAAGGCTATTATAGCAAATCAAACAGTTCACATTGATGCAGACTTCCCTAATGCAAAAGACGTTAATCAAATTTTGATGGCGATACAAGATTTAACTGCATTAGCAGCCCAAAAAGCAGGTAGTACTGCTGCATCTGCAAAGGGCGGAAAAGCTCATGGAAGTAAAAAGAAATAATAAAAATAGAGTGGGCCACGGTATGGAATCGTGGCCCATAAAAAGGAGGAGGGATTATATATGAATAATTCAAATGAAATTTCTAATGCTATACTATAGGCAATAGAAATCATTTCAGATAAAAAAATATCTACTACCCCATTCGCATCTACTATTAAAGGAACTATATTATAGTGCAAAGATGCTTCCGTAGGAAAATATTTAATAAAATATCAAGACAGTACGTTAGAAGCTTACGCTACTTCTTCTTCTGTGTCTTATGCCCCAAATACTTTAGTATACATTTTTGTACCAGATGGTGACTTAAGTGAGTATAAAGTTATTTTAGGCACATCTAAACAATTGGGTACAAATTATATCTAGGATTATATTGGAGATGAGTATAATGATTCTAGTAAGAATTTTGTAGAAAATAGTCTTGTATTAAAATTATGTTCTACAAAGACTGAAGAAAAGGTCTTGTATGAAAAAGACGCGGAGGGTAATACACTTAATATTGATTCCCAATTAGAAGGAGAAATTAAAAATAGTAACTATCTAAAAATTAGCGGAAAGGTATAGACTCAGTTAAACTATAAACAAAAATATTATGGTAAGTATGGGTTAAAAATTATTTTAACGGTTAGAAATTCTGCAACAGGAAATTTAGAGTAGCAAATTTATTATTTTGATAATAATAGTTTTTTAGGCAATCCTTATGAATTTACTACACCTACTTTACAAACGGTATATGTTCCAATTGATAGTGATAATTTTGTAAACGTTTCTAAAATTATTCAGTTTACTTAGGATTTTCTTATCCAAAATGAAGATGACGTACCAGATATATTTATAACAGACTTATGTATAAATGGAAGTTATAGATTATCTGAATCTGAAAAAAACAGTGTTGGTGTTGTGTTAACAGCTCCTAAGGGATATATCTTTACTGAAAACAGTGATTCATCTCGACCTATTCAAGCAGGGTTAAAAGCTAAAATGAAAAATGTAAATTTGGAAGACCAAAATGTAAAAACATATTGGTTTATTCAAGATTTAAGAATAGGTCCAAAAGATAAAGGTTATTTAAGATATGGTGGCGCGGGATGGCGCTGTATTAATCCGGAATGTCTAGTTGATACAGTTAATGGGACCTAGAATATATATGATTATACACCGGCCGCATCCATTGAAATTCAAAAAGAAGATGTTAATTTTTCTAAAGAAACACAATTTAAATGTGTAATGCTTTATGATTCAAAATCTTATTCTAAATAGTTTACTATTTTTAATTATGATGCTTCATATTAGGTGACTCTTGAATCTACGGAAGGTACTAATTTCGCTTATTCTACGGGTCATCCAAATTTAATTTGTCATGTTTTTTATGATGGAGAATAGGTTACAGGTGATTCAGATTTTTCTTTTAGTTGGCAAGTTTAGAATAGTCAGAATGTAACAACATTTTTAAGAGATACAGATAAGGAGCCTTATCTTCATGCTATTGATAGACGAGATGAATTGGTTCAAATGGTTGAAGGGGATGATGAAAAGGCTTATTGGAATAATAATCTTGATATAGATAAATATTATTAGGATTTTCAAATTACAAAAACTAATAGTCCACATACCTATAAATGGTTTTATGACCAATATGAATATATAATTTCAAATTATGAAAAGAATCAAAGAGTAGATAGAAACATAATTTATAATGTAGACTTGCAACAAATTATTAATTATAGTACTTTTAGATGCTCTTGTTTTGATAAAGAACAACAATTAGTTGGTACGGCTACAATCACTTTAAAAAATACTTTAGCACCTGTGAATGGATATAGTTTAATTATTAATCATGGAGACCAGGTATTTTTATATAATGAAGATGGGACTTCATTACACAGTGCTGCTATTGACGAACCTTATCAAAAATTTGATTTATCTTATACATTATTTTATAATGGTCAACCTATTGATTAGGAAGATTTACAAAATAATGTTTCTGCGATTTGGAAAGTTCCTCTTAAAAATACACTGTTATATTTTGGAGATGAGACAGACTCTTAGTATAAATATATAAAAGGTAATACCTTATCTTTTGATGTTAAATCGAATTACAATTCAAGTTTAACTAATAATGATATTTATTTAATTTTAAAATATAAAGATCAAACGTTCCAAGCTAAAACTTATTTTACTTTTACTAAAGAAGGTGAGAATGGAACAAATGGTAATAAACATTATTTAAAAGTTGAAATGGAAAATAACCCTGAAGCTATCTTAAGATATAACAAATTAAAAGAAAAAGATAAAAGATGGGAGCGGGGAAATAGTTTTACAATAAAACCTAGATTATGGTAGAATGGAATTGAAAAAACAGGTAACATAATTACTGATTCTAAGATTTTAACAAATAGAAATAATGTTAATGAATACTCTTATTTTTAGGCTGGTTAGCCAGACCTGAATAATAATTTATCCAATAGAATTTTTAAATTATGGACTGGATAGTAGTAGTTTCCGGACCCTTCTTCTAACTTAACTAATATAATTGAAATTAATTATACAACTAATGATTCTAAATATTACGCAGATTTACCTGTTACTACTATTGTTGAAAATTATGATAATAATAAATATCGAGTTAATTTAAAACCAGAAACAGGATTTAAGTTTGTAACTTATAATAGTGATGGTTCTCATCCTAAGTGGAATGATAGATTACCTTTTGAGATATATATAGAAAAACAAGTTGGAAGTGGAAATGCATGGGAAGATGTAACAAACTATGACTCTGAAAAATTTAGCTTTGAATGGAAAGTTCTTCCATAGGGTTCTAGTATGTTAGAAATAGCTTCTAATAATAATTCCCCTATATGTACTGTAATTCCAAAAGATGTTTTAACCAATAGTAATCAATATACTAATGCAGTATTATTAACTATCAATAAAACAATTATTAAACAATAGGAAAACTCTGAGCCAACAGAAGAAACAAATATTTTTGCCTATGTACATATTCCAATTCATTTAATGTTAAATAGATATGAAAACCAAGCTTTAAATGATTGGAATGGAACTGCAATTGAAATCAATTAGGATGGGGGATATATCTTAACCCCACAAGTTGGTGCTGGTAAAAAAGAAGGAAATGCTTTTACTGGAGTAGTTCTTGGCGTAGAACAGAATAGTGACAGAGAAGAGACTGGACTATTTGGGTATGCGGCCGGTGCCCGCAGTATTTTCCTAGATGCAAATACTGGCAATGCTACTTTCGGTTTAGCTGATAAAGGCCAAATAATGATAGATGTTAATGGAGAGGCTATTATCAAATCAAGTGATTACCCTAGTAAAGGAATGTAGATTCAATTTTCAAATAATCCTCATATTAAATTTGGTTCTGGCAATTTCACAGTTAATTCTAAAGGTCATATTCATGCCGTAGGAGGCGGTGATATTGCAGGATGGTAGATTGGGAATGATTCATTATCTAAAGGCGGGGTTAAAATAAGTTCTGATAATAAAGATGATACAGACCCCGAAAAAATAGATAATACAAAGAAAGCTATCGAAGTTGTAAACGAAAATAATAAAGATATTTTTTCTGTTGATTATCGGGGACATCTACATTCTTAGCAAGGTAATATTGCCGGATGGACTATTGAACCAAATAGATTGTATAAAGGTAACGTATAGATAAATTCTGATAATTCCGATCTTACAAATAAAGCTTTTAAGGCTGGAAATAATTTTTATGTACAACATAATGGTTATTTATTTTCTAAATCAGGTTAGATTGGCGGTTGGGAAATTTCAGCAAACAAATTAGCAAAAATATATAATTTTACAAAAGGAAGTGGGAAAGATCCTATTGCTAAAATTGGTATATCTCCTGGTTATAATGAATTTAAAAATCATAAAAATCTTTGTTTCTGGTCTGGAATAATTTCAGCAAATGAAGAATACGAAATAACTTTTTATGTAAATAATACAGGTTATTTATATACAAAATATGGAGAAATAGGAAATTGGTATATCGGAGCAGGTGGATTATATGCTACAGGTTCTGATTCTCTTGATATAAAACAGCAGCGAATGACTTATACTTGGAATGAAAAAAAGAAAACTTGGGATTCGACAGTAGATACAAGAACAGCAGCAAAAACGCGAAAAGATAAACAATTAAAGCTTGGAAAAAATTATACATATAGAAATACAGAAGGAGGAATTTATTTAGGTTCTGATGGGATTAGATTTGGCTCTGCTTTTCATGTATCTCCTTCTGGTATGTATGCTCTTGCAGGAGAAATTGGAGGAATAAAAATTACTCAAGATGGGTTGTCAGCAAGTCATTGGAAAATTGATGGTTCTGGAAATGCTTATTTTACTAATGCTTATATAAACGGTTCTGATATTGTTTCATGTACCTTAAGTGGAAAAGCTGGAGGGACAGGAGTTTCTGGAGGTGGAATGAGAATGGGCTCTGGGGGAGCTGGAAGTAGTTATATGAGCCCTCAAGTAAAAACAGGAGATAATGGACAACAAACATGGGAAGATTATATAAAAAAATATATAGAAAGTTCTATGACTAAAGATAAGATTATTAAAGCATTATTAAATGGAGGAGATACGATTAGTTTTGGACAAAATGTAACTGTTACAGCAGAAACTTTTAATGGACAAAATATGAAAAAAGCAGGAACTGATTTAGCAACATAGCATTATGTAGATAATAAAGTAAAAGATGTTTCCTCTTCTAGTCCAACTCCAACAACACCATAATATTTTTCAAGGTCAATAATAATTAAATCTTTCTTCCTTTTTATAAATATTTATATATGATGAGCCTTTTATAAAAAGGAAGAAGATTCAATTTATAATACAAAAAGAGGTGATAATATATGAGCAGATTTACAAAAATTAAAAAAGATGGAATTGTAGTTCCAGTAGGAACCAATTCAGATAATATAACTTTAAGAGATGGTAGTATTTTAGAAGAAGCATTAGGAAATATTAATGTAGCGGAGAAGGGTAGTATTATGACTCAAATTAATAATCTTCCTATTAGTTTAAAAAATTCTTTTGTTTCTATTGATAATGCCACAGTTCGAAAATCTTTTCAATTTCAAAATGACGAAAACTCTGAATCGACAATAACGGTTACTCCTAATGACAACAATAGAATTATAGTTTCTATTGCTGGTGATTTAATAATGAAAAAAAATGGAACTGTACCTGCTACTAGTTAGTTGGGCACTATAGTAAATTCTCAATGGTCTGGGGATCTTCCTATTACAGGAATTTTTAGAAGCACTGGAGACAATAGTGTAGTTACAGGTGTTACTGTTCAAGATAGTGGTATTGGGTTTTCATTGCAAGATTTATCAACAATTACTTTAGAATAGCTACAAAATAAAAATGCGGAAATTCGTAATTCTACCTATAGTATTTATCCAGGATATGTAGGAAATAATAATACGCCTAAACTACTTTATAATAGTAATGGAGTACATTCTTTTAATATAACTTCCAATGGTAGTGCAAAAGAAATTGTGAATATTACTAGTTCTGGATTAAAAGTAAATGGAGAAATTTCATGTACATCTTTTTCAAATCCTAATATGATGAAAAAAATAAATATAAGCGATTACACAGAACTAAAAAAGATCATGTTAGATTATGACAATTATCCAGGTTGGACTCCATATTTAGTATGGTTAAAAGGCGATTTAACTAAAATATTAACACAAAGATCGTCCGGTTTTAGCTCACCTGGTTTTATGTGGAAAGCTGGAGATCCTGATAAAAATTCTTATAGAGTATATCTTTTTTATTTTGGGACAGGCGGAGGACATTATACGACTACCTATTCTTTTACTCATAAAAATGGTAAAACTACTAATTGTTCTCTTAATACTCGAGCTATTGTAGGAAATCTTTTGTTTACTAACTTAAATAATGTAGCAGAAAGTAAAATAAAATAAAATATAGATAATAAAAAATAACCTCGCTTTATAAACTTAAAAATTTATAAAGTGAGGTTATTTTTTTTGTTTAAAAAGCACTGCCATGCTAAAGGACATAAGCACGACCTAAACAAATTGCATCACTAATATCATCATTTACATTGATATTATATTCTTTTTTAATTAACTAAACACTGGCTTTTTTTAATGTATCTCTTTTTATGCCGCGGCCGGTCTTTATACCACATAAGCTACGCCAATGACTAGCAGTATATAGCTAGATATGTCTAACGTTACAATTCCAACTCAGACTTAATACAATAGCTGCTTGTAAATATATTAAAACTTTAAAGACCTGCTGATTATGTCTAACGTCCTAGGGCAATACATCCTACATAACAATATCAGTAGGCTTATATATCTTATATAACTATAAAATTCTATCTTTCATAACCTAAATTCTTTGAAAAGAATCTGCTTTTAAAGAAGTAATACATTCATAATGAATTAATTTTGTATCCTAAAAAATTGCTACGCCAGTACTTTTACTACTTGCATCAATAGCTAAAACTTTCATAATATATAATATACCTTTCTTTTATTATAACTCCAGTATATCATAAAAATTTTTGAAAGTCAAATCTAGGGTAAAAAAATAAACGCAACAAGTATTAACTTGTTGCGTTATAATTACTTTCCTGTAGAACCAAGACGACCGTCATTTCGTTCGGTTTCGTCTAATTCTTTTACTTCTTCCCAATCGCATAAAATTCTTTCATGTAAAATAAATTGCGCGATTCTTTCTCCAGGCTCTACTGTTCTTACATGATAAGAATCATTATGTGCAGCTACTAATATTTCTCCACGATAATCTGGATCAATAACTCCTACACAATTTCCTGGACGTACACCCTATTTTATAGATTTACCGCTTCTTGCATATACTCCTCCCCAATAGTTGTCGGGAATTGAAACTGCAATACCAGTTGGAATAATCTTTGTTTCATGCGGCTGGATATATGCAGTCTAATCTAGGCATGCATACAGATCATAACCGGCGGCCGCGTCACTCCCATGAGTAGGAATTTTAGCTTTCTAATTTAACTTTTTAATTTTAACAGGAAGATGTTTAATATTTTTATCCATTATTAATCCTCCTCATAAGAAACTGAAATTTGTTCAGAAGGCTCTTTTTCAGAAGTAAACTCTTTAGTAATAAGAACTCGTCTCCATTCATCTACTATCTCACCTTTTGCCTTTTGAGTTTTAATTTCACTACTAGATTTAACTACTGTATATTGCCCATTTTCTTTAGCTTCATTAATAAGAGCTTCTGCCTCTGTTTCTGTATCACATCTATATTGCTCTGTCACTTTAATCAAATAACGACTCATTTTAATTCTCCTTATATCTCTTTTATTAATAAAATTATATCATAATTTTTTAAGATTGTAAAACAAATTTTATAGGTCTGGTATTATTTACATGATACTCTGTATCTTTTTGAACTTTCTTAATATAAGTATCTGGACCTTTTAAAGTAATTTCATCTACTTCTTTTAATTCAGAAAAGAACATCGGTAAATCAGGAGTGGGTATTTTTTCAATTCTAACTAAACCTTTAGCATCCATAATACTTACATTCTGTATAAAATTTCCTAAACAAATATTACAAAAAATTCTCATAACATTTTTCCTCATACTTCTATAACAGCATTATCATAGGGGAACAAATAATAAGCATATGCTTCGTCTTCTATCCTAACCCAAATTTCAAAATTACCATCTGACTGTTCTTCTATTGATAATAATTCTCCTCTGTCTGTGCAGCATCCAATACATTCTTTAGCCGCTAAAGCAGGAGGGTTGGAATTTTGTTTTTCATACATATGAAAAATAGTTATATCACTTCTTTCTTTACAATATAGCATTGCATAACAATCGCATTTCATATTAAAGAAATTTTCAAGTTTAGCTTGTGCTCCACCTATTTCTAATACATTCATTGGTTTAAATATTTCTTTATTGGACATTAGTTGCTTATTAGCTTCATACAACGTCCCTAAAGAAAGTTGACTTTTAGTCTCCATACATAATAAACCTCCTTATACTTCCGTTTTTATATATAGTCCACAATGGCATTCTCCAATATCCTGTTCTATAAAATCTTTACACATACATTTTGTATCTTCATTTCGGATTATTTTACATGGACAGTACCCATCATTAGCTCTAAGTCTTTTTATTATCTAATTAGCTAGTTCTCTATTTTCTGTCATTTTTACTTTCAATGTTTCACAACCTTTCCGCATATTGATTATCAGATGCAAGATTTACGCCTAATACTTCATCATAATGTGACTCTTGGTTAGGAATATAACGGCCGTATTTGATAATTACATGTCCCAAAATCTCTAATTCTTTAATTATGTTCTTATTTATTTCTTCTTTGTTATATCCAGTATAAATAACAACATCATCATGGCAATTATAATTTAATCTTAATATTTTAATTAAATATAAAACATCAAGTATAGAATCAAAAGGTTCTAATCCCTGGCACACAATAGACTCTGTAATAGGATTAGACAAATATCTTTCAATTATTTTTTTATGTGATATTTCAATATTAGGTTCATTAGCGAGAGGACCATTTTGACAGATAGCCCTCCCACATTCTTTATCACATTTAAATGAACAATAAGGAAATTCAATTACCATAGCAGGCTTTTTATAATTAACAAAATCTTCATCAATAATCCCTTTTACAATCATTAATTAATCTCCTTAACAGTTTTATTTATTGCTTCCCATCTTCTCATACCATATTCTTGTTTTCTCTCTCTGCTCCAAGTTTTAATAGGAGTATAGAAACCTACGATACGAGTATATTCTGTATATATTGGCTTACCACAAATTGGACAAGTGGTTCCATAAAAAGCATGATTATCTTCACACGCTTGAATTTTAGTATTAAATGCAAAATAAGTTACGCCCTGGTCCGCAATATAATTAACCATCTTCCATGCTTTTTCAAAAGAATCAAAAGGAGCATCAATATTAGCATGAAGAATTGAACCTCCGTTACAATATCTATCAAAAATAGCTTGTACTTTAATTCTTTCTTGGAGAGTTGTTTTAATACCAAGAGGCATAAACTGATTACCATAAAGAGGTAAATCATATATATTTGCATTTGGATAAAAGAATTTATCTTTCTTTATCAGTTTTGCGGCCGCTGATTCACCAGGAATTTGTTCAGTGTTGATCATGTAATCACACTGGTTCTTTTCTATAAATCTATCGGCTGCCGCACGCATTGTTTCAAAAATTTTCCGTCCAAAAGCTAAAGCTTCATCTGTATAAAAAGTATTTCCAAATTCATCTACTCTTGTATATCCAAACTTCTTCATTGTTTCATAAACTCCAATAAATCCGATGGTGTTATACAAGTGTCCAAAATCTACAAGTTTGTGTTTAAAATTAGGAAGTAACCCTTTCTCTACATTTCTTTTGATAATATGTCGAACTACATCTAAAGCCTGAAGATCTGTTTCTAATCTGTTCTCAAGTTCAACTAAATATTCTTCTTCAGAAGTTGTATCAAGAGCTAGCCTTGCGAGATTAATTGTAGATACCTTAACGCTTCCTACTTTAAGAGCGGTTCCCCCGATACTGTTGAAATAACCTAAATCTCGTATATCACTTTTTAATCTGCAACAATTACTTAAACTATTAACAGAATCATCTACAAAAATATTACTATCATTCCATTGCATGTTATGACGAATTGCCCATTCTGCAAAAGGTTTATCTACAAATTCACCCTTTTGTCTCAATAAAGAAATTGTACTAACAGGAAATGTAAACATATTTTCTTTTCTAATATGGGCCATTTCTTCCATATAAATTCTTTGGAAATCAATAATTTCTTCTTCATAATCAATCATAAAAGAGCCATCAGGAAATTCTGAGCCACCAAATAAAGCTTCAAAATAAGGTCTATCAAAAATAGAAGTATTAGTAAATGCAGATTGTTGTCCATCTCTTGTATAAGGCTGGTTCACAGCATAAATAAAACGTTGGAAATTTTGTCTTGCATAATTTTCAGCATTGTCGCTAGAAGTAATTCCAAGATAATCATTCTCTATATCTTTTTTCCAAAAATAATACATATAAGGAATTAAGTTTGGTAAACCAACTGCGCCTGAACTTCTATTGCTAGCAAAGCCAATAAATTCTTTTACAAAGTCTACAAATACTTCTAAGTGCTTTGGAGGTTTAGCATTAAATGTCCCATCTATAAAATAAAGACCCTTTTCAGCCAAATCTTTTAAATCATAAGCAAAACAATAATGTTTAAACGTTGATGTGTCAGCATCGTGCATATAGAGCTGTCCCATCCATTCCATTCTAAGCCATGTATTAGCAGCTTTAAATCCATACTTCTTTTGAATCTCGTAATAAATTTTATTAAATGCTAATAGCTTTCTATGAGGTTTTGGCATTTCTGAAAGTAATGTTACTATATCTTTTTTTGTTACATTACTATTTCCATCAATAGAAGCATCTGCTACAGTGGTCTCATCAATAAAATTATCAATGAAATCTGTATAACTAAGTTGGGCATCGTCAAATCCATTAATTCTGGCAGTGTCTGTTCCGAACTCTCCTTGTAGTTTATTATATTGTGTCACAAAGTTCTTACTTAATTTAATATCAATTTTCATTCTTCTCATACTCCTTTAACCATTTTACAGCTTGAGAGAAATCTAATAATTGTTTTTCAATTCTTAATA
>Ga0326511_10002624_pt1 | contig 14553 bp, 15 predicted proteins | sample 0_2496_0518_D_FD_203701 | JGI IMG/M metagenome (GOLD analysis project Ga0326511, IMG submission 203701) | Bovine rumen microbial communities from UC Davis, California, United States - 0_2496_0518 | ecosystem: Host-associated > Mammals > Digestive system > Stomach > Rumen | place: USA... | reverse complement strand
CATAATATGGTATAGTACAATCAAGGGATAGTGTGCAGTTTTGGTTGACCAAGTACGGTTTGGTTGACCAACTTCTTTGTTGGTGGTTTGTTGGTTCTTGGTTGACCAACTGTATCCAATTCCCGCCAATTTTTTTCACTTTTGTTTTTGCTCACTATATAATATATGAAAGGAGCTTGGTTGACCAATGGCAAACAATCCAAATTACCACTTTTTGGAAATACCTCAAAACATTGTGTCCTACATAACGGACAAATCAAAATCATCAAAAGCGTACTTCAAATATCTTCTTTCACGTACACAAATGATGTTTAAGTACACAAATTTACCGGAGACTATTGATCCGATTCTTCTCGAAAGAATGCTTCAAATAAACGGTGTTGCTTGTATAACCAAAGCACCAAACGATTCTGAAGACTCAGCTCTTTATGCTTTTTCAGGATCTTTTGGTGGAGAACTCGATATATACTATCGTCCTACCAAATTCGTTGTTGCAAATCCTCATCTTGGAAAAGAAGGATTTTCTAAAGAAGTTATTGTTAATGGTACAGAACCTCATACTGGTGTAATTCTATACAATGATTCCGAATGGCAGGGATTAACACCACTTATCGCACGATATGCATCTTTGATGACTGAAAATGTTCTTACAACACGCATTGCCGATATAATGCTTCGTAAGATGGACATCATTATAGCTGGAACAGATAAGGCTAAAAAGTCATCAGACTTATTCCTTAAACAACTTGAAGATGGCAAGTTGGCGTCATTAGCTGATTCAACTTTCTTCGAGTCGATTCGTACATTGCCAGTCTCCAACTATAACGGTTCCTACCTGATTCAGTTTATTGAACTTCAGCAATATCTCAAGGGATCGTTTTACAATGAACTTGGTTTGCGTGCTAATTACAATATGAAACGTGAAGCAATCGGCGAAGGTGAGTCAACTCTGGATGCTGATTCTGTTCTTCCATTATGTGAAAATATGCTGAATTCACGTCGTAAATGTATTGCATTGGTTAACCAACTGTTTGATACTAACATCTCTGTAGACTATAACTCTGCTTGGCTCGAGAACCATATTGATTCTTATCTGTCAATCTATAATAAGATCGCAGAGTCTGTCAATACAATGCACGCACAGGAACAGCCGCAATTCGTTGATCCTAACGATATTCCTAATGTTGGTCAACCAATGGAAGGAGTGAGTGAAAATGAATCCTCTGGAATGCAGAATAAGGGATCTGGAGATGATAACAAAGAATTTGGAGATACAGATAGACATTCTACTGAACAGGATAATAAAACTGGAGAACCTGGCGAACAACGATTCAATTCCGAACCAGAGTCAGGCGTTGGAAGAGAGCTTGAAGGAACCGGACAAGACGAAGAACTCATTGAACTCGAAGAAGTAGTTGAGAAAATGATTGACAATGTATATGATGACGTTGTTGGTCAACCAACTGATGACGACCGTCGGCAAGTCGCGGGCGAGTCGGGGACGAGTTTGGGGGCGGAAGTCGGGAATGAGTCGGAGATAAGTCGGGGGCAAGTCGTGGGCGAGTCGCTGGCAAGTGAAAACAAAGACTCGGTGAAGAAAAAAGATAAGGAAGAAGGTGAGTAGGATGAGTAGGATAGAGTCATTTGACTGGGATTATGATCCGGAAAGATATCAAAGGATGGGGCAATTACTCAAAAAGAAAAGGGAGGGCTCTGAAGATGCTGGGTTTTTTGAAATTATTGAGAATCTGTTTAGTGTTGATTATCTTGGGATTGCAGGTCAGACGATTGATAGAATGCTCTGGTCGAGAATAGCATTAAGAAGTCCAAGCCCAATTGTTGTTCATACACACGATCAGGATGAAGGAGAGAGATTAACTCTTAATGAGAGAACAGAATTGGCTCGAATGATGTATGCTTATTATAAGGTAAAATGGGATAAGCAGAAAGCTGTTGTTGCAATTGAGTATGATCCGATACATAATTATTTGGACGAGTGGTCTGATACTGCTGAAGGCGAAGATAGCAAAAGTGGCACAAGTAGTGGAAGTAGAACTGATACTCCTAATGTGTTGGTTACCAAGAGTAGTACAAGAACTGATAATTTAGTGGAAACTGAAACGTTGAACACAACCCAGACCAGGACTGATGATATTACAAAGACTACTACTTTTGGAAAAACTGAAACTACAACTCACGATACCACCGACACACATCGTTATGATGTTGATGAGACTGAAAGTTATAACAATTATAAGGAAGAGACAAATTATAACAGTCAGGATCAGAGAACAGATGATTTGAGTGAAACCAAAGATTATGGAAAGACAAGTACAAGAACTGATAATTTGACAGAGACAAAGAATTATGGCAAGACTAGTACGAGAACAGACAATCTCACCGAAACGGATGGCGGCGATAATGGCACTAAAGAGATGCAAATATATGCTTTCAATAGTATCAGTTATCAGCCATCAGAAAAAGAAATCCATAATAATTGGGGTAGTAATACACGTCATAATACCGGCACACAGGATACGGTTGATGGTGGTACAGATACTAAATTGGATACTGGAACACAGGGAACTGTTGAAGGTGGGCAGGATGAAACAACAAATACTGGTACGCAAACTAGTACAAAGAGCGGAAAAGATTGGTTAACCAAGAGCGGTGATATTGAAAGAAGTAAAGATGGCACCGAGACTATTGAAAAAGATGGTACTGTTGGTGTAGCTCAAGGTGGAACTGAATCAGTTGCAGATACCGGGACACAGACTGTTGCAAATACAGGTACTGACTCGGTTGCAAATACAGGTACCCAGGCTAGTCAAGGAACAGAAGCTACTACTGGTACAACACAGAGAGTTGAGTCTGGTACAGAGACAGTTACAGGTACTTCAACAAGAGATCGCAGTGGAGTGCATAGCGGAAACATAGGCAACCTCACATCGCAGAAGCAGATAGGAGAGGAAATAGCACTATGGAAATGGAATTTCATTGAAGAAATTCTTGCTGATGCAACTGACTTTCTCACGTTACAAGTTTACTGTTGACTAAATGCAGTGAAATGTAGTTGGTCAACCAAACACAAAGAAAAGGAGAATATGAGTTATGGAAATGACGCAGATCGCTGAAATCGTTAATGAGACGACAGCACAGGTAACTGGTACTGAACCGCTTGACGGCGTAGATTTGAACAAAATCGTTGATGCCGGCGCAGAGGTTCTTGACACTGACAAGGTTGATCATTATGTTCAGTCCTTGATCGACAGAATCGGTAAGGTTGTTTTTGTGAACAGACCTTATACCGGTAGCACTCCGTCTGTAATGATGGACAGCTGGGAGTATGGCGCTGTACTTGAGAAAATTCAGTATGAAGGAATTCCTGAAGCTGAAGATAATGACAGCTGGAATCTTGAAAACGGCAGAAGCTATGATCCGAACGTTTTCTATAAGCCGACTGTTAGTGCGAAGTTTTTCAGTGAGAGAAGAACATTTGACATTCCTATGTCTTTTGCGCAGAGACAGGTTAAGAGTGCATTCACATCTGCTGGACAGGTTCAGGCATTGTTCAGTATGATTGAGACGGCTATTTCCAATGGTATGACTGTCAAGATGGATTCTCTTGTTCAGGCTACGATCAATAACTTCATTGCTACTACGTATGGCAACGGCGCCGCAAGTCCTAGAATTTGCAAGCTGCTTACCGAGTATGCTGCATTCACTGGTCAGACAGCTCCGACTGCTGCTACTGCTTTGAGTAATCCGGAATTTGTGCGCTTTATGGCATTTGCAATGAAGCGTAAGGCTAGTCAGATGGAGAAGTTTGGAGTTGTATTCAATGAAGGCGGCAAGTACAGACATACCCCTAAGGATCGTTTGCACGTTATTCTTCACGCTGATGCGGCTGCTGCAGCTGATGCTTACTTGCAGAGTGACACCTATCACAACGAATTTGTGAAGTTACCGAATGCTGAAAAGGTTGCTTTCTGGCAGGGATCTGGTACCGGATTTAATTGGACAGATACAAGCAGTATTGCTGTTACTCCGAGAGGATCTCAGACTGAGTTGGAGCTGGGTAATATCGTTGGTGTTATGTTCGACCGTGATGCTCTTGGTGTAAGTAATTTGGATCGGAGAGTAACGACCAACTGGAACCCGAAGGCTGAGTTCACCAACAACTGGTACAAGTTTGATGCCGGATACTTCAATGATTTCAATGAGAACGGTGTAATCTTCTTGTTGGCATAAGGAAATTATATCAGATGCCCCGTTGGTTAACCAACGGGGTAATTCAGAAAGGAGATAATATGGACGGTACAATTCTGAATAAGAAGTATAATTTGGTTGAAAGAGTTAAAGCTCTTGAAGAAGGCGGGGGCGGTTCTATTCCGGTTGCAACTGAAGATATAGTTGGGGGTGTATTAAGTGGAGATATAGTAACTGTTGATGAAAGTGGAAATATGGGAGTAAATGTGACAATACCCTCAAGCAATGACAATTACACTTTTTCACAAGATAGTAATGGGAAGGTTACTATAACAAAAACAACGGGTGCGGGTGTCGTGTCTACAATTGAATGTATATGGAACGAAACACCAAGCGCGCGCACGATTGACGGTAGATTCACTATTGTATACGGATCCAGTGGCCCGTGGCGTGTTAAACTTCTGGCAGCTACAATTGACTACCCTATTGATACTGAGTGGTCCTTTGCATACGGTGCCACACCAACAGTCCCTGCTTTGATTTTTGAAAATGAAATAGTAACTGTCACATTAAACAATGTTGTTAACGATATGTTGAGACGTATTGCAGCATTAGAAAGCAATTCATACAATACTAAAAGATTAACAACAAATAAGAGATCTAAAAAAGTAGAAGAGTAATTTGATACCCTCGTTGGTTAACCAGCGAGGGTGTTATCAGAAAGGAGATAAATATGAATATTAGCATTGCTGTTACAAGTGATGATGAGCATAAAGTACATAAAAATTTATCAATTTTAGGAAGTTATACAGGTTCCTTAAAGGAAGATTGTAGTATTGAAAAACCAAGTATTTTAGTTCAAGTTCCTGAAGGAACCATTCAACAATCTAACTACGCAGCAATTAGTGCCGGCGGAGAATTGCCACGGACATATTATTATTTTATAACTGATAAAGTAATGCACAGAACTGGAGTGATTGAATTGAGTCTGGAATGTGATTACTTAATGACTTTTGAGGATGAAATAAAGAATCTGGTTTGTACTGTAGACAGAACTGAAACACAGGAAGTTACAAATGCATTTCTTATGGATAATGAATACCAGATTCTGGCTTGTGAAAATATTGTTACAAAGACATTTCCTAGAGGTTTTGAAGACGAAAGTATGATACTTGTTACCGTTGGTTAACCAACAGAAAGGCGGGAGTAATGGCTAAATGGAAAAATGGATATAAAACAGTAGCAAATATTGGTTTATTTGCTGGGACAGATTTTCAGCCTGGTACTATTCAACCTCAGTGGAATTTTGTGCATAGTGATAGAACAGGTATGAGTAGAAGATGGGTACTTGAAGCTACTTATGGCGGAGACTATATTGGTGGTGTTCCTGCTAGTGGAATAGAAATTGATTATGATGATTTATATAATATGCTTACAGGAACAAGTCAAGAGTTGTTTGCATTAAGATTTGGTACTGAAGCAACTAGTGAATATCTTGTTGTTTATGGCAGAAGAGGAAATGAAAGTAGTTGGTGGCCTGCTGGCGGTTGTACTATATTTCATGTTACATTTGAAATGTATGCTAGATTATATAGCGATCCTAATACATATTCTCAAAATTTGGTCGGATATGCTGACTGCGATGTTTTTAAACCATTGACCGGTGGTATTTCAGCTAGTCACAGTCATTTGGAATTTTTCAGATATAATAACAGTTGGATTGTAGGATTAAGTAATTTTGCAACTGGTGGTGGTAATTTATATAGTAGTTATTTCTTATGGAATCCGGTTGAAAGTGATTTTGTCACTCAATTTGGCCAGAATGAACCGGAGAAAACAAAACCTAAGTCTGACGAATTTGGACCGGCATCTGAACCTGGTGGTGGTTATGTTCCTGGTGGCGGATTTACACCCGGTGGCGAAACACCAAAAATACCATCATTTGATAATACAAGCGATAAGATTGAGATAAGTGATAAGCCATATATGAATCCGTTTAGAACTGGATTTATAAATGGATATTATGTGACACCTACCCAGTTGGCACATTTTTCAGATGCTATTTTTCCGCCACCACCTCAAAGCGGGTCAGATATTCCTAATATGATTTGGAATATTTCAAGTATGTTATTTAACAATAAGAGAGTTGATTATATTTTAGACTTTCTGATTGTTCCAGTTACTCCGGGCTATTTGGTAAATGCAGAAAATATAACTTGCGGCGGTCAACCATTACTGTGGCAACATGATGGCGTATATCACTTTGTAGAAGGAAATCGTATAGAAGATAGTATGGTTGATTTTTCGTGTGGTAGTATTAGCATTGATGAATACTGGGTAAACTTTTTAGACTTCTCTGGAACTAGAGTCAAGTTGTTCTTACCATATGTAGGCTACGTTGATATTCAACCCGAGTATGTAATCGGCGGAACATTGTATGTTGACTATAGATTTAACGTATTTGATGGTTCATTTATGGCATTCGTAAGAAGTGACAGTGGTTATAGTGAACTTGAAGAAAGTTTAATTGCTCAGTTTGCTGGTGTTGCTGCTATGCATATACCACTGCAAAGCCAGGATTATAGTAATAAAATTAGTGGATTGATATCTGCTGTTGGAACTGTTGCTGCAGCTGGTATTGGAGGTATATCAGCGGCTGGTGCTGTTGGCGCTGGTGCCAATTTGGGAAATACCCTTATTCAAAAGCCTGGATCTACTCACGCAAATGGATACAATGCAAGTAGTAGTTATTTAAGTCATAGAAAACCATATTTGATCATTGAAAGACAGTGGAGTCAGTTCAGTGAAAAATATCCGGAAGAAGTTGGTATGCCTTCAAATGTAATGTGCAGACTTGGAGATTTGTATGGACTTGTAAAATCTGAAAATGCACATTTGGATGTTATACCAGCTAGTGTTGAAGGAAAAGAGAAGATCAGTCAGTTGCTGTCGGAAGGAATTATTCTTTAATTGGTTAACCAAGAAAGGAGTTCAAGATGGGAAGTAAAAATCAGTTTGATGAACTCGGGGATCTCATTGAAGAGACCCCCGAGGTCTCCAAAGAAGAAGAGTATTATTCACTCGATAGAATTAAGGAATTTCACGCACAGTACAATCTTATCTTTGGTAAAAGAAGTAATGGAAAGACCTACGCCGTACTTTATGAGATTTTGAAAAATTATGTACAAAAAGGAAAACAAGGCGCATACATAAGAAGATATAGAGAGGATTTTATAGGAAAACGTGGACAGACCTTGTTTAATTCACTTGCGGCTAGTGGAGCTATAAAGGAATTGACTGATGGAAAATGGGAAATGGTCAAGTATAGTAGCAGTCAGTGGTTCTTAGCAAAGAAAAGCAAGAAGGACGATAAGATAGTTACAGATGCCGTTCCTTTTTGTTATGGTTTTTCTTTAGCATCAATGGAGCATGACAAATCAACAAGTTATCCTGATATCACGACTATAGTTTTTGATGAGTTCATAAGTAGAATTGGATATTTACCTAATGAATTTGTCACATATATGAATGTATTGAGTACAATAATAAGGCAGAGAGATGATGTTAAAATATATATGCTTGGGAATACTGTTAATAAGTATTGTCCATATTTTGCTGAAATGGGCTTGGGACATATAGAAGAAATGGAAGCCGGTAAAATTGATTTATATAGTTATGGAAACAGTAAGCTGAAAGTTGCTGTTGAGAGAACTAAAAATCATAATATCGAGGGTAGAAAGTCAGAAGTATATTTTGCTTTTGATAATCCTAATCTTGAGATGATAACCGGCGGTGCTTGGGAAATTGATTTACACCCCCACTGTCCAAAGGAATTTAGTAATGATGACATTGTATTTAAGTTCTTCCTTAAATTTAATGACCAAATATTGCAAGGCGAGGTTGTTGAACTTGATGATAGTTGTTTTATTTATTTTCATAAAAAGACTACACCAATTAAACACCCTGATGAGGATTTAATTTTAAGCGAAGAATATGATCCCCGACCAAATTATATAAGAAATATCAGAAAAAATACTTTGGATATAGCTGGTAAAATTTGGGAGTTCTTCAGAAATGAGAATGTATTTTATCAGGATAATGATACTGGAGAGATTGTACGAAATTATCTGATTTTCTGCGGTACTGAAGTGTGATATAGTTGGTTAACCAAAAGCCCCGTCTAATTGACAGGGCTTTTGAGTTATTCGATGATACAAATTCTTCCAAACAGCAGATAATCAGCAAATGCTTCAGCTATTGAGAAATCATAACCAGCGGGCTCAAGATGAACACAAGATTTCTCGTGACAAAGAACTCGATTTCCTTGAGTATCTGTAATAAATGCACTCATATCATCATCAATGTATGTATGAGTCATTTTACCAGAATGCTCCGGCGGTATTGTTAATGCAACAGAAAATGCTTTGAATGCTGGAGTGTAATCAATATTTTGGTTAACCAACTCTTTCATTGCTGCTTTGGATTCTTCTTCAAGATTGGGGTTATTTGAATAAGCAAGTTTAGCTAGTTCTAAATCTACTCCGCAATATTTGTGCAAAATATATGGAACTGCTTCATTTTTATTAACCCCGGCTACCGTCCAATTGAATTCTCCGTTTGCGTGAACATAACAATATCTTTTTGCACCCATAGTTTTGAATAACAGATAATCTTCTTCTCTCTCCCAAACTCCTATTGGTTTTTTAACTCCTTTTTTAGTTTTTGGCATAGTTTTAGCGATTGGAATCTGGTAATATAGGCACATATTTGAGAGTTTCAATCTCTGTTTGCGATTATATTCTTCAAAGAAAGGCATATGTTTTTCGAAATTTAGACCCTTTATTGAATCGGTATCAGAATAAACATAGTCTTCGCCAAACTCAAATATTGCTTCCCATAATGTATGCCTTGCGTGAGCTGTTACCCATACACCCCAAGGGTAGAATAGGAATCGGTTGTAAGAGTTGTTATAAGTTTCGAGTTGGTCGATTGGTTCACCATCAATAGTTTCCCAACCATCAGCACCATAAATTGTTTCGGGACGAATTATGTCAGTTACCATCATTCCATAGGTTGAATTGAGCATATTTTTAGAAACCATATACTCTGTTTCACGGCCCTCTACGCCTTTAAGAGATGTTTTCTTTTCATAAAGTTCAAGAATAGCAAGAATTAGATCTCTAGGAAGATAACCCCTCTTATACAAATACATAGAATGAACTTCATAGTCATCAGCGTCGTAGACTTTTGAAATGATTTCGAAGTCTAATTCGGTCACGATCAATGCTACTGTTGATGCACTCATAACTCGTCCGTTATTGATAACAGCATCTTTTGAAAGTTCTATACAACGAGATGATGATATGTATCCGTCATAATCAAAATCTGGCACAAGGTTGTAGAATTTGACATAAAATAAGCAACAAAATTCTTTGAGATATGACTCGAATTCTTCCTCTGTTGGTTGACCAACAAACATAGCAGATGACATCGGAAAATAATCAGATACACACTGACCTGGATAGTCTGATGCAAGGTCTCCTGAACCTAGGTTTTTAAGAATTTCATCAACCCATATAGCATTTGCGTGAGTGTAACCACCACAAAATGCTGACTTAAGCATATCATATTCCATTGTGCTTGTGATTTGCAGATGAGACATAAGGTCGTAATAGTTTGCAGCAACAATTTTACGCTCTTCTTCAGATGAGCAATACGATCCGAAAACGTAGTTACGTGTGAACTCACGAACTCTGCCTGTATTGGTTAACGGAAGCTTTCCAATTTCGCCATAGTTCTCGATTTCCTCTTGAATGTAAGCCATTACAACCTGAACATCAGATACACAATATCCGAGTTCTTCATTGGTTAACAAAGTTTTTGAGTTTCGTGGGATTGAGTAATCTAAATCACCTACCTTTTTGTCAATTTTATACTTGAGCAAAATTTTAGCCCCTATATATGATAGTTTATAGTTAGATAACATATAAGAACATCTGAACTCAATACCATAGTGACTTAAAGCATAAATTGGCTTACGTTCTTTTAGAGAAAAAATTATATCATCTCCGTTAATATCTTTCTCCCACTTAACCCAATGACGAAAAAATTGGAACTCGTAGGATAAGTTGTGTACGAATAAGATGAGTCTGTGACGTCGGTCAAGATTAAATGCATTTTGGATTAGTGATAGGCAATGAGTAAATTCATTCCAAGTACGACCAGTTATTGTTGAACCGTTAATACCCAACTGCCATATGTACATATTTGCAAACTTATGACCGTGGTAGTAAGATGAATATGTTTCAATATCAAAAGATGCCGGAATGTTGAGATATTCAACCCTACCCTTGCGTGAGATTGGTTGGTCAACCAAGTCTAATGACTCCATTACTTCAGTTATGAAGTTGTCCCAGCCATATTCAAATTGAAAATCAAAAGCGTGATCAAAATTTTTATACCCCGCCCACATTTTATCTGGCATATCTTCCTCTCCTTTTCTTTTTTAATTTTCCAAGATTTACATCAGAAGACGCAAAATTGCCCCGGATCAACTTTTTTTCAAACATTTTAATAATTCCTTCACCATAATCTTTGATATTATCAATGAAGTCACTTTTCTGTTGATCAGTCATAAAAGGACTTTGACCCTTCATAATATCATTTACTTTATCGTACATAATATTTATCATAGTTGAAGATTCAAAACCTTTTTGACCACCCAATAAATGCGGATAAATTTCAGCCAAATTACGATATGCGGCTGCTGCTAAAGAGAGATAATCAGAACGCGCCCTGGTTTCATCAACACGATCAGTTAATCCCTTTGCAAAAAATGCCCCACCCCACTTTTCATTTGCTTTCATAGCATTTGCTTCAACTTTTGCAGCTTCAGGAGTTGATGTTGTGTCTCCAAGAAAAGCAAGAAGTCTGCCTTTTTCTTTGTTTAGTTGCTTGCGATTAGTCATTCCCTCAATTGAAAAGAGTAACTCACCATCTTCACCATATTTAACACCTTTAGCAGTTGAACGTGTCTTTATAGCATTGTGAACTGCGAAAGATTCTTCAAAAGCTCCAGCTTCTTTTAGAGCTGCTATCTTTTTGTTTGCTCTGGTTATCAGACCTTTTATGTAAGCCCTTGTACCTTTTAAGCTTTTTGCCAATTTTATCACCCCCTCATTTGGTTAACCAAGTTATCGTAAGCCTCTGCTATTCTAACAGGTCTAGCATTAGCTAAACAAGATGTATGAAAGAAATTGTAGAGCTTTGATTTGGAAATACGAATTGAGATGTATTCAAATGATTCGTGTTCTTCAATCCGTTTTCCACAAATCATACAAATACCCTCACGCTTGAAACGAAGTTGGGTGTATTTACTTGCTTCTTTGTACAACATTTTCTAACACCCCCTTTACCAATTCTTCGTCTTTCATAAAATATTCTGTTACACAACTACCATAAGTTGAAGAAAGATGCGATTTAATAAATGAATACGAAGGGTTAACTCCAACAATAGCTGTTGGTTGACCAAGTTCAATGTCAGCAAAAGATTTAGCAACTTCAGCGCCTTTTCTTGTAACAAATGTATCTATTACATCATATGAACCATCATTATTATACTTACGAAGTTGATAAGCAGTTGGTTCCATATTAGACATATGTCGCAATGCGTAGCGATATGATAATTCGGGTGTTAACATTTTTGCTGCACTAGAATCTTCATAAAATGGTCTCATAATTTATTCTCCTTTCTCAAAAAATTTTTGTAATCTTGCAACCCACTTGCAAACGAAGCTAGCTGTCTTAACCAATTCCTTTTTATCAGGCATATCTGAATAATCTACTCCGATTGCGAAACACGAATCCCACATAATCTCACATAATGAAACCATACCATTAAGTTTCTTTTCATTTCCATTACTATCTCTAATTATAATTTCATATTCTTCTCGTTCCATATTAAACTCCTTTCTTATTAAAAAACCCCCACCTGTTGGCAGGGGTCTTTCCGTGAATTAAAAGAGTAGCAGTTGGTTGACCAATTACATATCACCAGCTACATCAGTCCAGATAGCTTTGTAGTTGGTTCCAAAAGAGTTTTCATACTCTTCAATGTAGAAACCAGCGTGACCGTTGCGAATCATATCAATCGCTGCCGAATTTTCCAGCATATCCTTGATTTCCGGAATCTGGAAAGACGGAATGGTTACATAACGATCGTCGATTGCAACTGCTGCACTTTCGTTTGTTACTGCCTTGCTTGGTTCACCATTTCTGTTGAAAGCCTTCGCCTTGAGATCGTTGATGTATGCTCCTCGAATAACATAAACCTTTTCAGGTCCATTCATCTCATACATCTCCTTGCAAGACCAGTACATATTGTTCTCTTTCACATTACCCTTACTATCGTAAGTTGTGTGAGTAACAAAGTTTGTGTTGTCTACATCGAACAGTCTTGCCTTGTTGAAAGAACCAAATGAAAATCCCATAATCTTAATCTCCTTTTCTTAATTAAATAGTTTGTTGGTTGACCAAATTAAATCCAAACTTCAAATTTTATACCCCCATCGAAATTAAATCCAAAATGCAAATTTTATACCCCCCACCTTTCCGGATTTCAATTTATAATTTCGATGTTGGTTAACCAAATAATTTGAAGTTTAGTATTTGCTCAAGTGAGAACAAAAAGATGCGGTGTTTTGAGTGGGTTAAAGATAAAGAAACTTGAGCAAACACCAAACTTCAAAGTAATCAGTTGGTTGACCAAACGAAAATTTGAGAAAGTTAGTTGCAACTAACCAAAGTTCGAAAAATCGAACCAAAGTTCGGCAAAACGAACTGAAGTTAGGAACAGTGAACTGAAGTTAGGAGAACGTACGTTTGTTAGTTGTAACTAACCAGCGGGCAAAAGGTTGGTTGACCAAACCGGTCAACTTTCCTTTTTATCTTTTAGATAATATCGAAAACTTTTGTACCACTTACATACATTCTAAACAATGCGATTTCATAATCACGGGCCTCAAGTAACCATTTTCTAGAATATGTTGTCATATTAGGTAAAATCTGATTTTCGATACGTTTTATATATTTATCAGCGTTCATATATTTTTTGTAGTCGGGCAATTGTGAAAACTCATCATACATTTGATCAATAATCCAACTTGCAAAGTTTTCTGTTATAAAAGCGTGTTCTACCATTTTTTCGTTCTCCTGTTCGTTTGGTTGATTATATGCGCTTTGTTGGTGGTGTTGGTGGTTAGTTGGTTAGTTGGTTAGTTGGCTGACAATTTACTTTTCGGGTGTTTCCGGCATTGTCTCAATGATAGATAAAAGCTCATTTACTTTATCCAAAATAGCCTTGTTTGTATTGTCGCTATCCTTATAACGGGTAAGTGCGTTCACAAGTCCGTCAAACGGGTTAAGTGTTTTATCATCGGTGTTGTTTCCATTGTTTTCTTTGCCCTTGTTTTTGTTCTTATTAGCTTTTGCCGTTTTTCCATTCAATGCCCGGATTTCCTCACGCAATTTGTCTAAAGTTGCTTCCAAGTGCAATTTTGCATTATCACCCACACAATACTCATCAATGAAACTTGTAACATAGTCTCTATAATCGCTTGCTCCATCAATTTCTGTATTATCGGCATATGCTCTAAAGGTTGAAAGAATTGCGTCCAGATTTGTAACAGAAACTCCGTGTTTATCGTTCATACTTGCTAGTCTATCATCTACCCATTCAACCGGACTATCTGCATTTTCTAAAGGCTTGAAAAAGCACTTTCCTATATTAGCGTATTTTTGGATTGTACCATCTGATAACTTGCCCCGTGTTACGCCTTTTGCATATGCCTTAAACGTAACGCCCTTATTTTCATAGGTCTTTTTGCTTTCCATAAATGCCAAAAGTGCGCATTGTCTAGGAATAGAAAATGTAGCGATATTCTGATAAAGGTAAATTTCGTCAATTGCACGCTTTTCGCTATCACTTGCGGTCACCGATAAATTGACCTTTTCACCATCTACATTCTTTTCGCAATCGAAGGTGTAGTTATCAGTTTTCAACATTTCATATCCTAAACTTGACAACTGATTTTCAATGACTTTCAATCCATTGTCAGCGATTATAGAAGTGTTTTCGTTTGCGGTTGAAATAGCTGTGTTTTCTTTCATTGTTTTGTTCTCCTCATTTGTTGTGGTGTTAGCTGTTACTTCATTGTTAAACTGTTTTTTCATAATATTTTTCTCCTGTTCGTTTGGTTGACCAACACCACCAACAAAGCGCATATAAATAGTGTTATACTGTATTTCCGTTCACATTATATTTACACGTTTGGTCAACCAGCTAAA
>Ga0326511_10002623_pt1 | contig 14553 bp, 15 predicted proteins | sample 0_2496_0518_D_FD_203701 | JGI IMG/M metagenome (GOLD analysis project Ga0326511, IMG submission 203701) | Bovine rumen microbial communities from UC Davis, California, United States - 0_2496_0518 | ecosystem: Host-associated > Mammals > Digestive system > Stomach > Rumen | place: USA... | reverse complement strand
GCAAGGCTTATGCAAAGGAATATTGTAAAGCCAACTATTTCTTGTAATTTCAAACGTCACTTAACGGCCTAATTAGGTGATTCAGGGACCCAATTATTGACCGGGAACACCGAGCATGATAAAATGAAGAAGGGGCGAGACTTAATAGCCTCGCTCCTCCAACCACGGGATGATGGCCTTTGATAATGCCCACGCTTTGGAACGTTCTTCGTCTTCGCAATATTTGTCGAGTCTTGCGTAGACATCTGGGGGAAGAGTGCATGAGAATTTGACGAACTTCTCAGCCTTCTGCTTTTCCGATCCAAAACGAGGACGGCCTCGCTGAGTTTCTTTCTCAGTCATAGGGGCATCACCTCGGAATCATTCTATCATGACTGTCAAGGAGGCAACAATGAGCATTTTAATCAAAGACATGGAGATACCGAAAAGCTGTGGCAAGTGTAAACTGTTTGATGCGAGCCACGCAATCGGCTTATTTTCCCCTTTGGGCTGGTGCCGTGTAAACGGAAAAGAAATTTTCCGATTGTCAGAGAAAGCCGATTTCTGCCCTCTCGTCCACGTCCCGGAACCGCATGGGCGGATGATAGATGCGGATGCTTTGGTGGAAGATCTGAAACGTCAGTGCGAAGAAGTGTTCAAAATTGACGCTGTTTCTCCTGATGATTTTTGGATTACCAGAGATCAGGCATACAACGAAAGACTGTGGAAAACGTGGTGTGAATCGTTTTACAAATATCTGGAATCAAGGCCAACCGTAATCCCAGCAATCGAGGTGGAATAATGAGCGGGCGAAGAACGTCAAATCTTGACGGAAAGTGCGGCTCTTGTCGGTTCTTTACACTTGAACAGGGGAAAGAGTGTACAGGATTCTGCTCCGGGTGCATGAAACAAAAGGGCAGACTCGAACGCTCGTACAAATGCAAAGGGTATGAAAAAGCTCCCACTATCATCCCCGCGAGTGAGGAGTAAAAACAGTTAGTCACTTAAATTGGTTTTCTGGCATGGGCTGAAAAGGCCCGTAAATACTGGGGTTTTCGGGCCTCGAATTTTGACAGGCCTATTTAAGTGACAAACTTATCTCGTGAAAAACACGCGAAATCACGAGATCAGCGCGAGATAGTTTGCAACGGACAGAAATGTCCCTGGCAAAGTCAGGCTGCCGTAGCTCAGTCGGTTAGAGCCATATGGTCGGAGGTTCGAATCCTCCCGGCAGTCTGCATTTAAAAATCAGGAGGGATGCCGATATGCTACTTGTAAAGATCATGATCTATCTTGCCGTCGTGTCGGCAATTTCAATTTTCTTTTACGGAGCGGGAGGAGACGAGCCATGATCACACGGGAAGAACTGGAAGAGTTTATCGAGGGATGCATATGAGTTACCATCAAACTATTTATAACCTACTCCGTGGATACGGTCTTTCCGAAGCTGGGGCAATCGGCGTTATCGGAAACTGGCAAGCAGAAAGCAACTGTGAGCCGAACAGAGTGCAAGGTGACTTCTCTCCATACCGGACAGGCAGCAAGCAATATGTAGCTGATGTTACATCCGGGAAAATATCCAGAGATCAATTTGGACACGATGGAAGGGGCTTCGGGTTTTATCAGCTTACCTATTTCAGCCGGAAACTTGGATATTACGATCATTGGGAAAAGTCTGGCAAAGCTCTTGACGATGCTGGATTACAGGTAGAATACGCAGTTATCGAGCTGAAGAGAGATTTCCCGAATCTGTATCAATTCCTTTGCTCTACGGCAGACATCTACAGCGCAACAGACCGAGTGTGCCGTGAATTTGAAAGACCAGCGGTCAACAACGTTCAAGCACGTTATGAGGCGGCACTGCGGATTCGCAAAGAGCTTGACCTGTCAGGGATGGCAGTTGTTTCGGATAATGCAACAACTGAAGAGAAACCAGAGGAACCGAAACTTGAGACTTGGCCTCCTCGCACGATTGACGAGCATTGTTCCGGCTGGGCAGAGGTCTGGCTGCTTCAGTCGCTTCTCAAGTGCAGAGGATACAATGTACTTGTGGACGGCATCTTCGGTGATGCGCTTGCCAACAAAGTCAAGCAGTTCCAACAGGAACACGGCCTTGATGCCGACGGAGCTGTTGGCCCGATGAGCTGGGCCAAACTTATGGAGAGGTAAACGATATGGGGAGCTTAATCAGAATTACCCTCTGCGTGCTGGCAGGCATATGCATGAAGCGCGGCTGGGATGAACTTTGGAGGTGACACCAATGCAGAATCTTACACCGGCGCAGGCAACCGTTATTGCCTCGATCATCTCAGGGCTTGTGGCAGTCATCGTCTGCCTGGTTAATAATCGGGCAGTGACCAACAAGCAGAAAATCGCGGATGCGAAACGGGACGCAAAGCTTGAAATGTGGATGCAGGCCGTGGACCGGAAACTGGACACACACAATGGTTACGCAGAACGATTTGGGGAAATCAGTACAGACATCGCGGAAATCAAGACCGCAATCCAATTTCTGAAGGAGAAATAATATGGATAAGAAAGTATTCATCGTCGTGACGAAAGAAGCTGCCTACAACATGGTGGCGGAATCCATTGAAGAGGTCAAAAAGGAATTTGACGGCGTGTGCAAAATCTTTCAGGAGGCAGAATAATGGCTATCGACTGGAAACGGAAACTCACGAGCAGAAAATTCTGGCTGGCTGTGATCGGCCTGGTCAGCGGCCTGCTGATGGCATTCAAGGTTGACGGAGAGACGGTGGAGACCATCTCAGGCGTGATTATGTCGGCGGCTTCCGTCATCGCGTACATCATCGGGGAAGGGATGGCAGACGCAGCGGCAGTAGAGGCGCAGAAGCCGGAGGAATAAACCATGGCATACGCAGCAAAGGTTGAATACGGCGGTTCTGACGTACCGATTACGTCAACGCTGTATGCAGAGTGCAGCACCGCAGGGAGTACCGCAGACAAGAGCATTACGCTGACTGATATTACGAACCTTATCGCTGGGATGACGATCAAGATCAAGTTCCAGTATGCGAACACGGCGGTGAACCCCAGACTGCTGATTAACGCTACGGACGCAAAGCCAATCATGAGGAACGGGAATCAGGCAGCGGGAAGCCGCATGGAAGATTCATGGCCCGACAAGTCTATCGTCTCCCTGACCTATGACGGAACGAACTGGATTATCGACGGCTGGCTGAACACGGACACGAACACGACGTATGCGGATGCGACGCCGGGTGTGAGCGGCCTGATGCCGGGAGCAGACAAGACGAGGTTTGACGGGCTGGGAATCCTGACGTATCAGAACGTCAGCGTTCCGGTATCTGCATGGTCTGCCGACTCGACCTACCCCAGCTACCCGTATAAAGCTGTGATTCCAGTCGGAAACCAGACGAACAAGATTGACTTTACCGGGTATGTTCCGAATGTGATCTTTTCTGTTGCGCAGCTTGAAGCCTACAGCCCTGCGCCGGTTGCAGTAAGCGGGCTTGGGAACGTTACAGTCTACACTCTTGTCAGAGAAGCAAGCAACGCGATCTCAATTCCAACGATTCAGATGGTTAAGGGGGGTTGAGAATGACTGGCAAAACCAACGCAGGGTCTGGCGGTGGAAACTGCATCGCCATGATCCGAGTCTTATACAAAGTCGGGACTGTTGCCTCTTGCACCAACGGGCAGTTTTCCTTTATGAGCGACATGAGCGGAGACTATCTGTTTCGGCTCCCGGTAACAGGGACGTGGACGGTCAGCGGGAAGGACAACAAGAGTCAGGATAAGACCGTTACCCTCACAGTTGCGAGAGGAGACGCGAAGATGGTTACCCTTGATACCATGATCCCGCCCGCATACCGGACCACGTACCGAGAAGTTGAGTATATTCAAGTATCTGATACAGATTACTTCGGAAAAAAACCAAACCTTCCGCTTGAAGTGCCGATAGTCCAAGGAAGCTGGACGTTTGAGCTGGAAAAGCTGTGGCTCAAAAACCCGCCTATTCAATATGCCGAGGCGCTCAATGCCGGAGGGCTGGCGCTCAGTTGCCCTACCCAGTATATTCAGCTCGGCGAGCCAACTTCGGCTGGAACCATGGCGGCTACCAAGGTCATTACGACCGAAACCAATCTTGACTACATAATTCACTGGTCAAGCGACAGCACGGAGTCAAAGCCGATCAGCCTGACTGTGGGCGGGGAAGAACTCTATTCCGACACGTCAGCGGCAGGCTTGGCCTACGCCTACCCTCTGTACGCGTTTGGCAACACTGGCACATGGGCCGCCGCCTGGCCCGGCAAATACGGAGCGATCAAGGCCACGAAGGACGGGGTTCTGCTCCATCACTTCATCCCGAGCAAACGGATTTCGGATGGAATGCCGGGGTATTTCGATCTGCTGACCAACGAGTTCAAGCAGGGGTATCAAAATACGGACGGAACGATTACGAAGGTGCTTGAGGTCATAACCTGCGGCCCTGAGATCGGAACGTGAGGTGACACATGGCATATCAGACGACAGGTTCCATCACGGGGATGGACGTATTTCAGGCAGCAATCACGATTATGGACGAGCTGTCTGACGAGGGGAAGTACAAGTACGAGGACACGGACGAATACCGCAACCGGACACTCTCGATTCTGAACGTGCTTCAGAACGAGCTGTATCCCTTCAGTGATACCTACGGACTCAATCAGGAGTGGGGCAGCAAGCGCAGGCCGGTGGCAAGCAGGCTGGAAGACCTGTACAGCGAGATTGACCTCGATGATTACTGCGCGGGGACGGTGCTGCCATACGGACTTGCGGCCCACCTGCTTCTCAACGAGGACCCGAGCACGGCGAACTACTGCCAGCAGAGGTATGACGAACTGAAGGCCTCGCTCATGCGCGGGATGCCGTCGGGGAGTGAGGATATCACAGACGTCTACGGCGGGATTGACGTCAGCCCGTACAACGAATTCAGCCGCTGGGCATAAGGGGGCGTGACGGATGGCAAGGCCGAAAGGCAGCAGAAACCGGCCGAAAGACGGAGCGCCGGACCGGCCGTACCGCACACCGGAGGAGCTGCAGGCAAAGATGCAGGAATTCTTCAACAAGAGGGAAGGCGGGGATGCCTTCCCTTCCGAAGCCGGAATGAGAATCTTCCTGGGTCTGGGGCACAAGAGCTGGAACAGCTACGTCGAAGACCCGGCCTATGAGCTGGTATTCGACTGGGCGCAGGACATGCGGGAGGACTGGGCGTCACGGAAACTCGCGGAGAATCCGAGAAGCGCACAGGCGTATCTGAACATTCTGAAGCAGCCGAGCAATGGCGGCTGGATCGACCGGAAGACGGACAAGGAAGACAAGGTCATCGAGATCCGGGCGGCAGGCGTCGGAGGACCGGAGGCGTTTAAGCAATGAGCCGGGGCGTGAACAAGATCGGGACGGACCAGACGGCGAGCGGACAGACAGAATCGAAAATCAAGGGCCTGAAGGTCTGGGACCCCGGGGTGGCGAACCCGAAACAGCAGGAATTCTACATGGCAAAAGAACTGTATGTGGGATTCGGCGGAGCCAAGGCCGGCGGCAAGACGCACGCGGTGCGAATCAAGGCCTTCGGCGCGGCGCTGATGAATCCGGGCATCCGGATCATCATCTTCCGAAAGACGTATCCGGCGCTGGAAGAAAACCATATCAGGCCGCTCAAGAGCATGGCAGTGAAGACCGGAGCCGCCACCTACAACGGGACGACCAAAATGCTGAGCTTTGTCAACGGTAGCACCATCCGATTCGGCCACTGGGCCGGGGCGGACAGCGAGGACGAATACAACGGTCAGGAATACGACCTCGTGTTTCTGGACGAGGCAACACAGTTCTCGGAGCGGGCGTTCAACCTGCTGGCCGGTATGCTCCGCGGCGCTTCCCCGTACCACAAGCAGATGTTTATCACCTGCAACCCGGGCGGCGTGGGGCACAACTGGGTCAAGAGACTGTTCATCGACCGGGACTATGAGACCGGGCACGAAAACCCCGAAGAGGACGAGCACCCGGAGGACTACCGCTTTATCTGGGCAAAGGTTGAGGACAACGTGCAGATGCTCAAGCACTCGCCGAAGTATCTGGAAACGCTGTCAAAACTCCCGGAGGATGTGCGTCACGCCTACCGCTACGGCGACTGGGACGCGCTGGGCGGCGGGTACTTCAAGGAGTTCAAAAAGCCGACGCATGTGCGGAAGGCCTTCCGGATCCCGGCACACTGGAAACGGTATCGGGCATTTGACTACGGCCTGGACATGTTCGCCTGCGTCTGGTTTGCGGTGGACACGGACGGCAGAGCCTGGGCATACCGGGAAGTGGAGAAGAAGGGCCTAATCATTCAGGACGCGGCGGCGCTCTGCCTGCAGAACAGTCCGGCGTTTGAGAAGATCGAAATCACCTATGCCCCGTGGGACATGTGGAGCCGGACCAAGGAAAGCGGCAAGACGATGGCGGAGCAGTTCCTGCAGAACGGGCTTGTCATCGTACAGAGTCCGAGGGACAGGGTGCAGGGGCACATGGCAATGAAAAGCATGATGGCCCCGCTGCCGCTCAAGGACCCGTTTGTGAGAAGCCTGTTTCCGGATGGGCAGGTCCCCGCCACGATGCCGGGGCTGATGTTCTTCTCGGACCTCACAAAAGTCATCAAGGACATTGAGGAAATTCAGGCGGACGAGAAGAACCCGAACGACTGCGCCAAGGACCCGCACGAGATCACCCACACGGTGGACGCGGTCCGAGGCTTCTGCGTCAGCAGGATCATTCCGACGGAAGCACCGGAGGTCAAGAAAAAGCGGAGCTTCGAGGACCTGATCGACCAGAAGGAAGAAAACTACGAGACATTCATGTGCGGCGGGGAGCCGGGACCGGATTATCTCGGAGCCGCATAATGCAGGAGGGAAAGCATGACGGAACTGATTATTCTCACGGTGGCTGTTCTGGCGTTCTGCGGGGCTTCTGCGGCGATCACAATCAGAGCCGATAAAAGAGCCGCAAAGGCGGAAGAAACCGCACAGCGGGCGTTAAACACGGCCGAGAAAACAATTATCGAGGCAAAAGACAAAATGCGCGTGCTGGAAGGGGCGCTCGGCGGCGCGAACATCCATTTTCAGGAACTCAGGAAAGAGAACGCGGCGCTGCGGGACGAGCTTGGGAAGATCCGGGAACTGATCCCGGAGGACGTCAAAGAAGAGCGGACGCGGCGGAACGTGCTGATGAGTCAGCTCAATGACGAGCTGGAAACGAGGATCAGGGCGGAGCGGGAGTGGAACGCGATGGTGTCAAGCGTGCTCGGCTATGACCTCAACAAAGCCAGAGCCGCAGGAGTGAAGAACAATGACGAGTAAAAAAGAACTTGGGCTTTTCAGCGGGAAGGACAAGCCGGACGTGCAGCGGGGCTGGCGGTACTACACGGAAAGCGTGAGTTACAACACGAGGCTGAACCTTCAGGAGACAGTCCGGGCAAACGAGAATTTCTATGTCGGAAAACAGTGGGAAGGCATCCAGGCAAACGGCCTTCCGACGCCGCAGTTCAACTTCCTGAAGCGGACCGTGGGGCACACGGTGGCGTCAATCCTGTCGGACGACGTGAGAATCACGGCAACGCCGCTGGAAGCCGCGCCGAATGAGAAAGAGCTGATCGACCCGGTCCGGATCGTGAACGAGGAGTTTTCCAGACTGCTGGAACAGGTGAAGTTTTCACGGCTTCAGAAGATCTTCGTGCGGGACGCGGCGGTCCGGGGGGACGGCTGCATGTATACCTGGTGGGACGAGGACGCCCCGGCGGGCAAGGACCAGAAAGGCAGAATCCGAACGGAGATCGTCAAAAACACCCGCGTCTTTTTCGGCAATCCCGCGGACGCCCAGGTGCAGACCCAGCCGTGGATCATGATTGAGAAGCGGGACATGGTGCGGGCGGCCAGAAAGCGGGCGGCGGAGAACGACGCGAAAGACTGGCAGCAGATCATGCCGGACGAGATGGAGGACACGGACGCGGTGGACTCGGTCAAGCGGACGGACGACAAGGTGACGTGCGTGACGCTGATGTGGAAAGACGACGAGAAGGGCGAAGTATGGGCCTGCGAGTTTACGCAGAACGTCATGATCCGGAAGCCGTACAACACGAATCTGAGGCTGTACCCGCTGGTGTGGCTGAGCTGGGACTATGTGGACGAGAGCTATCACGGGCAGGCAATGCTGACGGGACTGCTGCCGAACCAGATTTTCGTCAACAAGATCTGGGCCATGTCAGCGCTCAACATGTACCGGAGCGCCTTCGGGAAATACGTCTATGACAAGACGAAGATCTCACACATCGACAACCGCGTCGGCGCGGCAATCCCGGTGGTCGGGAACGTGGACGGCGCCATCAAGGCCATCGACCCGCCCGCCATCCACCCGCAGGTCTTCCAGTACATCACGGCGGCCATCGACACCACGCAGGAAACCCTGGGCGCGACGGAAGCCTCGCTCGGTGAAGGGAAGGCCTACAACACGTCGGCGGTGCTGGCCCTGCAGAAGGCATCGAGCACGCCGCACGTCGTGACGCAGCAGAACGCCTATGACCAGGACGAGGACCAGGGCAGGATCTGGCTGGAATTCATGACGGTGTACTACGGCAAACGCACGGTAGACATGGCCATGACGGACGAGATGCGGGCAATGTTCGAGCAGGCAAACCAGCTGGCGGAAATGGCGGGACAGCCGCCCATGGAGATCCCGGACACGGTCCCGGTCGACTTTGACTTCGGAAGCCTGCGGGACCACGAGATGAACATCCGGATCGACGCGGGCGCGAGCAGCTACTTCAGCGAGATCGCGAGCATGGACACCCTGTCAAACCTTCTGGACCGGGGCGTCATCAACGGCGTGCAGTTCCTCGAGAGAGTGCCGGACGGGCATATCCCGAGGCGGCTTGAGCTGGTTGCGGAACTCAAGGAGCAGATGAAGCAGCAGGAAGAGATGCAGCAGATGATGCTGCAGCAGCAGATGATGCAGGCGCAGGCGGGACCGCCGGCAGAGGGCGGCGCCCCGGGAGGACCTCCGGGCGGGGAAGCAGCTCCCGGCGGCGGACAGAGCGGCGCGGTGGAAACCAGCGCAACGGAAGAGAGACGGACGACCGGATTCAAGGAACTCGGCGAAGCGCTGAGACGAGTTGAGAGGGGACCGGGATGGCGACAGTCAGCGGCGTAACAAACGAAAAGATTTTCAGCCTCAAGAAGTGGGGCGGGCTGAACGAGGCCCCGGACGGCGATACCAGGCTGAAGCTCGGCGAGGCCTCGAAGATGGTGAACTGGAAGATTACCAGAGACGGGAACCTGAAGCGCAGGCCGGGCATGGAGTTCATCGCGGGGCTTTGTGAAAGCTACCGGCTGGATATTGCAGACGATATCTCACCCATCACAGAGGATATCACAGAAATCCTGAACAGCGACGGACTGATTCAGGTCTACAGAACAGCGTCCGTCATGTCCCCGCCGGGCAAAGTAACCCTGTCCAACAGCGGACTGGAAATTGTCAACGGAGTCTTGAAAGCCCCCGGACTCAGCATCACAGACGGCGTTCTGAGCATCCCGGACCTCATGATCCGGAATGGCGTGCTGTCTGTGGAAGGCTCGCTCGCGCCGATGACGGCAGACGAGCTGGCAGTGTTGCTGGACGAGCTTGGCACAGATGAATACCTTTACCTCTCATACAAAGACAAGGCGTTCGGATTAAACGGGCACTCTCTTGTTCCCAACGGTGGAAAGACGATGCTTTACGGCTATGAGCTGTCTGCAACCGGCATGGCGGGCGGAGAGCCGGTCACGGACCTTGCTGTGCAGGGGCTGTGGAACGGGCTGGTCGCGGGGAAGGAAATGCTCCTTGCTGCGTGCAACGGCAAGATTTGGAGCATGTACGACGCAGACACCGACCAGATTGTCTGCACACAGCTGACGTCCAACCTCGAGATGGACGGGAGGGTTGTGTTCTTCCCGTTTGACGGGAAGGTGTACATCCTGACCGGACACGAATATCTGGTATACGACGGAGAAGAGATCAGAGTCGTTTCCGGATACCGGCCTGTGGTGGCAGACGCGATCAGCCCCAAGCTGGACGATGACGGGAATACGGCCTCCGGCTGGCTGACAGGCGGACTTGTAAACAAGCTCAATGGTATGCGCAGGGTGTACATCTCCCCGGACACAGTAACGGGAGATCAGGTTTTCCCATTGCCGGAAGGCATGATCTTAAGCCTCGACTGGGTCAAGGACCGGGCGACGGAGGAAACGGCGTACATCGAATGGACGGCGGGCGTGACGTCCTACACCATCACGCTGGGCGAGGATTCCTACACCGTCAGCATTGACACTGACAAGGGCTGGGTGACGTTCACACCGGCCCTGCCAAAGGGTGAGAACACCTACGAAATCGCATACACGGTTGTGAATACCCTGAGAGATCAGGTGGTCCACAACAGGTTTGCAGAAATCTTCAGCGGACCGACAGACAATATGGTCTGGATTTACGGAGACGGGACGAACCGCGCCCTGTACAGCGGCATGGACGATGACGGCCTGCCCTGCGCGGAGTATTTCCCGGATCAGTACGAGGTTCATGTCGGAGACAGCAACACTCCGATTACGTCCATGGTGAGGCACTACGGAGACCTTGTGTGCTACAAGACAGATTCGACATGGGCACTGACGCAGACGGTCATGGAGCTGGCTACGCAGATTCAGACGATTCAGGTCAACTGCACGCCTGTCAACAGAGACAAGGGCAATGTAGCACCGGGGCAGGTCCGGCTGGTGGACAACAACCCGGTCACCGCGTCCGGACATGAGCTGTATCAATGGATCAACAGCAGTTACTACACCTCGAACCTCAGCCGAGACGAACGGCAGGCAAGACGCCTTAGCGACAGGATTCAGAGCAGCATCAAAGACTTTGACCTGAGCGAAGCCGTCATGTGGGACGACAACGACAATCAGGAGTTTTACCTGTGCTGGAACGGGATTGCGCTTGTCTGGAACTACGCGACGGATACCTGGTACAGATACGAGAACTTTGACGTGACAGTGATGTGCAGTTTCCACGGCGAAGTCGTCTTCGGAACGTCGAAAGGCCTGGTTACCAGAGTGACGCCGGAGGCGAACACGGACATGGGAGAGCCGATCCATGCCGAGTGGGTAAGCGGAGCTTTGGACTTTAATGCCGCCAATATGCGGAAATACTCCTCCGCATTGTGGGTCGGGCTAAAGCCGGCGGACGGGACCAGCGTAAACGTATGTGTGCAGACAGACCGAAAGAACACGTTCAAGGACAAAGTGGTAAGCTCGGACAAAGCCAAAGTCGCAGGAGAGTCCTTCATGGTCAAGACGAAGATCAAAGCAAAGAAGTTCGTCTTCTACCGGCTCATGCTGGAAGTGGATGACTATCAGCCGCCCGTGACGATAACGGACATTGAAATACGCGTGCGCCAGACAGGCTACGCCAAGTGAGGTGAACAACATGGCATCTTTGGAAGAAACCTTTGCCCAGCGGCAGAATGAATCAGCAAGCCAGGTCAACAACCTGTACGACAACCAGAACAAGGCGCAGGCGGCAGGGCTGAAAGCTGAGTATGACAAGAATATGTCCAACGCTCAGGCCGCAGCCGGAAGTATTGCACCGCAGTATCAGAATCAGGCGAACGCACTGGCACATAGCTACGAGGTGAACCGCAGGAACGCCAACCTGAACGGCATGGTCAGCGGACTCGGCAGCGGTACGGCTCAGCAGCAGCAGAACGCTTTGCAGAATCAGTACCTGGCAAACTACGGAGCGCTCAGAGGTCAGGAGGCCGGGGCAGTGAATGAAGCCAATCAGAAGATGGCAGACCTCACAACGGCTTACAACAACGCACTGGTTCAGGCGCAGGCCGAAAACAACGCAAAGCGGGACCAGGAGCTTGTCAAGGCCTACAACACGAACCGCGAGTGGTACGAGACGCAGGCGCAGAACATGGCGCAGAACTACGGCCAGTTCAGGAGCATGAAGGATATCTATGGGCAGGCTCAGGCGGATCAGATGCGGAACGTCTGGATCGCGCAGAACCCGGAGGTCGCTTTCCGCAGCGGTATGATCTCGGCGGACGAGTACAGAAACCTGACGAACAAGGCCCCGACTTTGGGCTACCAGTCCATCTACGACTGAGGTGTGAAACATGGCTGAAGAAACGAAACCGAGCATCGCGCTTGAAACGCCGACCCCGACCATTACAGCCTCGGATATGCGGACAACCGGTGCGGACGCAAACCAGTTCAAGCAGGCCTTCGAGGCAAGGCAGCAGGCGGCACAGAACAACATCAACACCACGCTCGAAAAGTCTTTCGATGCGCAGAAGCAGGGGCTTCAGAACGCGTATGACCAGAACATGGCGAGCCAGACTCAGGCCGCGAACGCAGGTCAGGCGGCTTATGACGCAGCAAAGCAGAACGTCTATACGCAGGCGGCAATCACCGGAAACGACATGAACCGCTGGGCCGACAGGCGTGGGCTATCCTATCAGCCGGGGAGTCAGCAGGCGCTGTCCCTCGGCAGAGCAAGAGCCGGGGCGGCAGGGAGTATTGTCCAGCAGCAGCAGGCGGCCATGCAGGAGAGCGCACGGCAGAAGGCACTGCTGAGCACGGACTACAACAACCGGGTTCAGCAGGCGATTGCCACCCGTGACTATCAAAAGGCGGCGGCACTGCTGGACGACTACAACAGCCAGAACGACTGGCTGGACAAGAACGCGGAGGCAATGGCGGCCTTCGGAAACTTCACAGGATACGAACAGCTCTACGGCCCGGATCAGGCGAAGTCCATGCAGTGGTTCTGGATCGGGTCGAACCCGGAGCTGGCTTACAACACCGGTGTGATCGACGCAAAGCAGTATACAGAGCTTACCGGGCGAAACGCTCCCGGCGCCAGCTACGGCGGCGGAGGCGGCGGCGACTGGTGGGACGTCTACTCAACCGGAGCCGCGCCGTACAGATCCAGCGACTATGGCTACAGCGGCGGCGGCGGAACAAGAGGAACAAGCGGCGGCGGCTGATAATCGGGAGGCAGTAAATGGCTTACAAAAGAGATGACAACGGCGGGCAGGTGGCGCCGAGCACAGCACCTTCCGGGGGAAGCTCCGGCGGTGTCGGAGAAAGCAGCTCTCTGTCTTCAGGCGGAAGCAAAGCAGCAGTAAAGGCGTCATCTTCCGGCGCTGGGAAAAGCTATTCAGGCGGAAAAACCAGCGCGAAAGCAAGTTCGTCCGGCCAGGGCAAGACATATTCCGGCAGATCGGGCGGGAGCAGCGGCAGCTCCGTGGGAAGCAGGGGAGAATCTACGCTTTCCAAATCCGTGTCATCCGGCCTCCGCGCCAAGAAGGGAACGAAGGCCAGCTTCGGCACAACCACGTCTCCTGCATGGGTCGGAAGAAATCCATATCAGTGGGGGAATACGACGAGCATTGTCAACCACTGGGACGACACGAACCCGGAGCGGCAGGCCAAACTGAACTCTCTTGGATTCGCAGCGGATGACCCGGACAGGACGTTTCACTTCTATGAACCGGACAAGGGATCGCCGAAGAGCTATCTTGAACAGGCGGACAAGCTGAGTTCGGACCGCAACTATTTCCAGGCGGGGAACTTCTGGAACACCATCAACGGACAGTATGCCAGCGAGGAAGACCGCGTTTCCGATGCCATGGAATGGATGAAGGACGCGCAGATTTACGGCAACTGGGCCAAGGAGCACGGCCTCACCTATACCGACGAAAACGGCGAAGAGCGGAGCATGGAAGAGGTTTGGAAAGAAATCTGGTCCTACGCCAATGACATTGCGGGCGGAATCGGCGACAGCGAGAGCACCAGGACGGAAAAGGAAATCCGGGCGTATCTCGGCGGCGAGGCGCACGACAGCGAGACCACGAAGCGGCTCCTGGAACAGGCGAAGCAGTTTTCCGACGAGGCGGAGAGCGACGAGGACATCATGTTCTGGACGAACATGGAGATGTCTTTGAGCGACCAGCTGAGAGCCGACGAAAAGCAGGAGAAGCGGGACAGCAGTTTTTTCGGGAAGGCCGAGGATTTTTTCGCGGCTCCCGAAAGAAAGCAGGTTGAATATACGCCGGAGGAGACGGCAGACCGCGACCGCTTGCAGGCAGAATATGACGAAGCAGTCCGACGGCGGCAGGAAGCAGAAGTCAACGTCACCGACCCGTGGGACTATACGCTTTTTGTCCAGCCGCTGAAAGACAGGGAGGATCAGCTCGAAGCCCAACTGAAAGATATGAACCGCGCCCACGGACAAAAGACCTATGAAGGCCTGGAAGACGCCGCACAGGCACGGGACATTTTTGAAGGCTGGTACGGTGGGCGAATCGGGAATATTGCTGCCGACGCAGGTGCAATGCTCGGCGGCCTTGGCGCAATCTTTCACGGCATGGGCTATGTGGACGAAACGCACAGGGAACTTACCATGCAGTTTCAGCAGGCTCAGGCAAAGGCTCTGGCGACGCTTGATCCGGAAGACCGCGCCGAGGCAGACCGCCTCGAAGCG
>Ga0326511_10002622_pt1 | contig 14554 bp, 16 predicted proteins | sample 0_2496_0518_D_FD_203701 | JGI IMG/M metagenome (GOLD analysis project Ga0326511, IMG submission 203701) | Bovine rumen microbial communities from UC Davis, California, United States - 0_2496_0518 | ecosystem: Host-associated > Mammals > Digestive system > Stomach > Rumen | place: USA... | reverse complement strand
CCTTGCAAGGATTCGGCTCACTTCCCCGCCCAAACAACCGGGATTCTTTCAAAAGAGAAGAAGTCATTTATCTTTGTAATGAAGCCCCGGAAGAATTGCGGCCGTTCCTCATTCTCCTGGCACTCACGGGCATGAGGCTTTCCGAGTGTTACGGAGTCACGAAAGAGGACATCAAGACAGAAAACGGAATCCGTTTCATTGAGCTGACAAGGCAGCTCACCGAGATAGGAACTTATACGCCGCTGAAAACCAAAGGAAAAAGAATCATCCCAATAGCAGAAGAACTGCTCCCCATGATCCAGCAATGGACTTTCAACCATGCGAGAATCAAGCATGTAATGAAGCCGATTATAAGGAGCCTTGATAACTGGGAAGAGAGGGGCTTGTGCCTGCACTCTTTCCGGCATTTTTTCATCACCGACACGAAAGCAAGCGGACTGAATCCTCTTTTCGTTGAGAGTATTGCGGGGCACTCACTGAGGGGAATCGAAGCCACCTACACGAACTTCCACGCAAAAGACTTGCAGTCAATCATCGAATGGCAGAAAGACCTGTTCAAAGAAATAGGAAATTTAATTGACAAATAAGTGATAAGACTCTATTCTGAATGTGTTCTTTAGGTACATTTTTCTATCTCCTCGATGAAAAATGAAAAGACCAGCTTTTTAAGGCTGGCCTTTTTTTTTATCTGTTCAGAATGTAATAGGTGAGTCCCCCGACCAGTGCCCCGGAACATACGCCGATTGTCACGAGCCTATAAGTTCTCACTTTCGCTTGAAGTTCCTCGTTCTCGCGCTTTAACTCGCTCGATAATGTCAAATATTCGTTTCTTTGATTCTCCAGCCTCTCGACTGTCTGTGTCAGCCGGGCTGTCTCTTCCTGAATCTGATTCAGTTCGCTTTCCGTTATTGTGTAAGTGTTTTCCGAGAAGGAAAGAGGCAATGACAAGAGCAGCACAAGAGAAAAACAGACCGATTTTTTCAAAAGCTGATTTAATTTTTTCATTCATTCAGTCCCCCAAAAAGAAGGGGAGTTGTGAAACTCCCCCGAAGCTTTAATCTTTCTTGAAAAGCGTCAGAATCTCGACGACCGCGGTCTCAGCGATTCCGATAGATGCGACGATTGCCGGAGTATAGGCCGGCTCAAAGTAAGCGACCGCAGCAGAAGCGACCGAAGCGACTGCTCCGGATATTGCCACGATGAACTTGTACAACTTCTCACTCATTTTTTTTCTTTCCTCCTTAATGAGTTTTATTTTATTCACGATTTCGTGAACTTTTCCGCCAATAAGTTGAGGTCAACAGTCCCGAAGATTCCCATAATCGTGAACCCGACGACACACAGCTCGTTGATCCCGCAGTTCTGGAAGACTCCCAGCCATTTAAGCACCGCGCCCACAAGCACGACCAGAGCGCCAACGATTTTCGCCACGAGGGACACAGTCTTCGCTTTCAGTTCTTTTTTTTCTGCTGTCTCTGTATCTGCCATTATTTAACCTCCGGTCCTTTGAATCTGAGCACGCCCAGAAGATTGTCGTTTTTCCTGAGCACGATCTCAGCGCCCTTCTGTGAAAATCCGTTCTGCTCGAAACAGACGATGACATTCTCAGCTTTTTCAAAACTGATGCATATGGCGACGTGGCCGTATTTGTTTGTGCTCGTGGCACCGAAAACAACGACATCGCCATACTTCGGTTCTTTCGTCTCAATCTTCTGGAAGTAAGGGGCGTCACGGGAGACCTCATCGAACTTCAGGAAGAAATCTTTCGCGCCCTCAACCGGTTTCAGCTGAGTGCCAGCCCGGAGCACGTCTTTGCAGTACTGACGGAAGAGGTCGACGCACTGAGCCCCGTAAGCTCCGTCAAAGTCTACTTTTTTGCCGTGGTATTTGTTTACGAATTCAATTAAGTCCATGTAGTTAATTAGTCGAAAAGCGTTTCTTTGGGTCTCACCCGCTCCCACAAGTCTCTCTGATGTCCGGGGATGAAGAGTTTTTCAACAGCTTTCTTACCGACGCTCGAACACAAAAGGACTGCTTTTTCAATCTCTGCAATGCAGATAAAGTCTTTCGGCATTGAGTATTCAGAGATAATCACGAGCTCTTTCTGCTTGCGTGCCCATTCGTAGAATTCCGAGTGGTTGAACCCGCCTTCATATCCGCCGGTGCCCTTATAGGGAATATCGCAATAGACAAGCGAATCGGGAAGAATCGGCACTGCCTTATAGTCGCCCCGTAAAACTTCCAGTCTTTCCAGGCTTTGCAGTCTTTGCAGGCTTTGCAGGCTTTGCAGTCTTTCCAGGCTTTGCAGTCTTTCCAGGCTTTGCAGTCTTTGCAGGCTTTGCAGGCTTTGCAGGCTTTGCAGGCTTTGCAGGCTTTGCAGAAGTTCCTGCAAGCCGTAGATTTCCTCATAATTCCGGGGCAGATACAAAAAGCCCTGCAATTTCTCATAAACTTCCTTTGTCGGAAATTCCCACTGAGACCTGCCGAAATAATGACCCGCCATTCCGTGGATGCCTAAAAACCTGTCAACATCGCAAGGGCGTTTGTTTGCTTTTTTCAGCCCTTCGAGAAGATAAGAGCGCAGCTCCTCGCTGTTGTGCTCTATGCGTTCTTGTAGATTCTTCTGAAGTTCAAGGACATCAAGAGAAGAATGAAGGACATTCGAGCAATACCAGATGATATATTTCTTCTTGTATTCGTCCATGTTCCGTTTTATGTCCGCCCCTGTGCAGTCGGTCTTTATTCCGAATTGCTCCATGAGAGATAAGTCGCCGAAAACGCGGGCATAATGCAGGGCTTTCTTCCACGGCTCAACTTCCTTCGAGTAAAGATAATCGTTGCCGTTGTTCCCGAAGCTCCAGCAATAGCGGACATAGGGCTCTGAATCTTTCAGCTTGAAGAAATCCTCTCTGCTTATCCACCGCTTTTCATTCCTGAACTTGCCCGCTATGGCTTCAAGAAAAACAGAGGGATAGTCCGAGATGTCGTTCGCCGTGAATGTCTCAAACTTGCCGGAAAGCATAGCACCGTGAGTGACTGAGCAGCCGCCCGCAAACATGTCATAAAAATGTGTTTTCTTAGGGAATCGGCTCATAAGGAAAGGGATAATTTTATTCTTCGAGCCCTTGTATGGTAAACCGTATCTCATTCTTCTATGTTTAGTTTTGTCTCTATCCGGACGATTGATTTCTGAATTGAAATTAAGGTCTCCGTCACTTTCGCAAGCGCAGATTCGTTCTCTTTGTCGATTGATTCAATTTTCTTTGACATTTCCGAGTGGTCTTTGCAGAATTTCTCCACTTTCTCCTGCACTGTTTTTTCCAGATTAGCAAGCCTTGAGGCAAGCGTGGCTCCCTTCCATACGAGTGTCAGAAGAGGGAGCATATAGATAATAGGCGCGATGAAGTCTTTGATTTCCATAAATTAAATTAGTCGAACAGCTTCACATAGAAAACATTGCGGTCTTTGACCTCATCGTCTTTAAGGATTGAATCATAAGGGAACATCTTCCTGATGAAGTTATAGCGGGTCGTGTCTCCCTCTATCCTGATGTATTTTATTTTCTGCACCTTGCACCAGATTCGGAACGCCCGGAAAACCTCGCCCAATGTGTAAGCCGATTTCCGCCACTTCTTCATTATTACATTGCCCGATTTTTGAACGGCGAAAAGATACCCGCTTATCTGCACGAACTTGTCTGAGTCCGAGGGCTTATAGTCCTTTGTCTCATCGTCTTCCGGGAGATTTTCCCATATCCGCATGAATTCTTTTTTTGTCATACTGTAATTAGGCTAAAGTTGCACTTTATTTGAATCCAAAAAATCCAAAATTGGAAAAATCACAACTAATTCTCGAAAAAAAATTAATTTATTTTGTTTTACTATTGACAAAACAAAATAAAAGGTATATATTATAACCATAAGGCGAGAGCCGAGGAGGAAATTATGAAGAAAATGGAAATGTGCAAGGCTATAGCTCAAGCAATGGAAAACAGAAAACATTCAGAAGCTGTTTCTGTAAATCAAATGGCTGAGTTTATAAACAGAAATTATTCATTAAATGATGTAAAAAAAATGTATGAGGAAATAGCTTAAATCCAAAAGGTCACCCGCCTACCTCAAAGGCGGGAAGCGAGGAGGAAATTATGACAAGAGCAGAAGAATTAAAGGCAATTATGGAATTCGTTATTGAAGGCGGATATTCACAGGAGGATTTCAATATTTTTAAAGCTGAATATGGCTGGGCAGACTGGATGAATGACTACACAGAGGCAGAAGAATGTGAAGAACTTTCTGAAGCAGAAATAAGAGAAATAGACGCTGTTCTTGAAGAAGGTTTCAAAATGGCATTTGATTCTGTCGATCGTCAGGTTTACGGTGTGTAAAGATTATGCGGGGAACCTCCCCGCAAGGAGCAAAATAAGGATATTCTGAATGGCAGAAGAAAAAAAATACTCTGGTTACGGATACCACGGCGGAGGGCGTAAGAGACAAGGGGAAGAGGCAAAGAGGACGACAGTTTCTTTCGTCTGCACTCCCTCAGAAAAAATAAAATTAAAAGAGCTTGCAAGCGCTGCCGGGCTTTCTCAATCCCAATTTATATGCAGAAAGATTTTTTCATAAAAATACCCCGGATTCTTCCGGGGTTTTTCGTTTTAACTCGTATTTTAATTCGTTTAACTCAGTTTTTCGAGTTAGAAATAAATCTAACTCGATATAACCTAGTTAAGGATTGCGACACCGTTGACCGACGGATTTGTTACGACAAATGAACCGTAGAAGTTGAGCGCAACAAGAGCGGCGGCGCCGTCTGCTGTGTCTGTTCCCGGTGTGATTGTGAACATGTCGTCAACAAGAAGCTGATAAGGCTTGTTCTGGACTTCGCTTTCTCCGTTTACTTCCGGCTTGCCCGCTTCGTTTCCGACGATTCCGTCAGCGATTTTGTCTGCGTTTGTGTAGGTCCACAATTCGACAGTGTCGCTTGAAAGAATGTAGCAGGTGCCTTTAGGACAGTACGGCGAGTCGATGACATTCTCAACCCAGTTTGTCGAGATTGAGAATCCGAAATCTTTTCGGCCGAGCTCTGATTTGCTCTGGCCTTTGCCGCCGTCGACCTTAGTGAAATAGGTCTTAGCGTCGATTTCCTGTGACAATGCGAGGTAGTCCTCGTCGTTCATGACAATTTTGTCGCAGAGCGAGCCCTGCCGGCGGAGCGCGAGGATAGCGCGCTCGATTGTCTTATATTTTGCCTCACCGCTTGTTGCAGTTGTGACAACACCTGCAAGGCGGTCGCGGGCTGTCGAGCGGTTGACGCCGAAGAACGAGTCAGTTGTTGCGACTGTTCCGGAAGGAAGCCAGCCCGCAAGGCCGACTGGAAGAAGTCCGTTTCCGTTTGAGTCAGTACATCCGGCGATACATACAACCGAGCCACTCGCAGCAGTTGCGGCAGTGTCAGAGGTACAGTTGACAGTAGTTCCGTTGATTGAGTTGACAATCAAAGTCGCTGTGATTGAAGTAGCGGCAGCAGTCGCCTTTACTTCAAGTTTCGAGCCGATATCAATTCCCATGATTGCGTACTGCGGGAAAGTGATGTTGTTCTGGTCGTCTGCTGTCAGAGTGATTGAAGCCGATGTGGTGAAAAGTTCTCCGTGTCCGGTTCCGTAAAGTGCGACGGCCATGGTCTTTCGGAAGCTCTCAGAGCTCGCGAAAAATTTAGCGCTCGCAACGTTGATGTATGCGCCGCGCAATGTTTTTGAGGCCAGAAGCTCCTTGTTGTTGAAGACGCAGCAGGAGAAAAGCTGTCCCGGAGTTACCTGGAACTCTTTAGCCTGTGCGTTCTGTGTCGCAAGAGCCTTAGCGGTCAAAAAGTTTGCTGATACTGCACCGCCCCGAGAATAAAGAGCGCTGAAGTTTGCCTGTTTTCCCTCGACTCGCTGAGTCTTCAAACTCTTCAAGAGAGGGTCGTTTCTGTAAAGAAGGTTCTGAAGCCCGTCTTTAGCATAGTAAGTCTTGAGCATTGCGAGAATGCCAGCTTCTGAAGTTACTGCCATATTTTAAACTCCTTAATTTTTTACGCTTCTTTTGAGAAAGCGTCTAATTCCTTCTGCAATTCCGGATCAACCTCCGAGGCTCCGCCCTCCTCAGTCTCCGTTTCCGTTGTCTCTGTCTCTTCCTCAGTTGCGACAGGTTCGGTTTTCCCGTCTCCGTCAACGTCAGCCTTTACTTCCGTTTTCTCTCCGTCAGATTTGATTTCAAGCGGAGTTTCCGGAGGCAGGCCGAGTTTCTCACGGACTGACTGAACATAGTCAGAGATTCCTTTTTCCACGCCCTCGACGTATTTATCCATGTCGAGCGCGCCGCGGTCTTCTTCGCTCATATCATCGAGCGTGTTCCATGCTTCCCGAGTAGCGTCGTAGTCAGGCTCGTTAAGCGTTGAGCGCATCAAGTCGTCATACTTGCCGAGACGTTCTCCGTACTGGTCTTTGAATTTGTTGAACTGGTCTTCTTTGTAATACTCAATGGCCGGCTCAACGATTTGCTTCGTGACGAGTTCGTTCACTGCGTCAATCTTGTCATTAAGAGCCTTAACTTCCTCGCCCCTCACTTTCTCCTGCTCCACGAGAAAGATAAGAGTCTCTTTGATGGTCGCTAAAGTCTCCTGAATGTCTTCATTCATAAGCTATACTCCTATACTTATAATTAGTAGTTTTGTTTATTGTCCGAGTTCCCCGCCGTTCGCCGCTCCGGTCTGAATCGGGTTTGCGGTGCCCTCGTTCGTCATGTTCAAGTCGTTCTCAGTTCCGTTTCCGAACTCCTCGTTGTTCTGCGCTGAATAAGCGTTGTTCTCGTTGACGTCCTGCGCCGTTGCCTGGGCCTGCAGAGATGAAAGGTTCTTCTCCTCTTCCTCAACGGCCTCATAAAGTTTGATAAGCTTCTGGATGTCCTTTTCGTTGGAGTCTGTGCCACCCTCAGCCGCCTTCAAGGAAAGCTGCATGTTGACTATCTGCTCCTTTATCATCTCTGCCGGAATGTATGACGGGATTTCGTATCTGTCCTCATAAATACATGCGTCAATCAGTGTCATCGTTGCGTTGAATGCGTTGTTCGCGGCGCTGTATCCGCGGTTGATGTCCGGGAGCTCCAGGAGCGAGGCGATTTGTGTAGGCGGAATTATTCCGGCCTGTGCGAGAGTCTGAAGCTGCTTGAGTTTTTCCGACGGGTCTTTTGAGAGGGAATCAGCGCAAGAGAACTGAATGCGCATCTTGTGGAATTCCTTCTCGACCTCGCCCCAGGTGATACGGAGCGCATAGCGGGAAGGCTCAATAATGCTTTTGTTGCTCTCGAAAATATGAATCATGATTTTAGAGAGGTCCGTGAAAGTCCGGATGTACTGATCAAGAAGGCACTGAAAGCGGTCACTCTCAATATCTGTCTGAGTTGCGAGCGCAACGCCACTATCAAGGCCCACAGGCTTTTTGCCCTGTGCTGAGAGCTGGGAGATTCCGACCATGTTGTAAGCCTTCTCGATAAGGTCATTCAGCAAGGTCATGTACTGTGATGAGATGAATTCCGGCGTTGCGATTTCGACCGGGCGCTCTCCTTGCGGAGAATTGTACTGAACGATATTTCCGACCTTGTTGTTCAGCTGTCCGACCTTGATGTTCGTTGCGTTCGGCATGAATATAGTCATTGCCGGATTTAAGATTGAGGCCTCTGCAATTCTCTGCATGAGGGAATCAATCTCCTGCTGGATACCGCGGAGCATATCAGCGATAGAGAGCGTGACGTTTCCGATGATTGCCGGAGTATAATAAATGCTCACCAGCGGGACCAGCTCAAAGTTAAGCTCTACGATTTTCCGGATGTCCCTGTTCACGAGAATCGCCTTCGTTTTGGTTCTGGAGTCATAGAAGTAACCGAGCGTGACATAAAGCCCCTCTTTCTCTTCCGGAGTCAGAATCTTGTATTCTTCGTCTTTGAGCGTGTCGATTGATTTATAAGGGAACTCTATGTAGGCGCTCTTGAAGCCGTCTTTTTCCGTCGCTCTCGTGTATACGTTCCACGGGTTCAAGGTCTCTGTTTTTCCCGTGTCCTCGTCGATGTAAACGAATCCCGAATCGAAGATACATGCGTTCCGGAGCGCTTCCACAATTTTTTTCTGGATATTCTCTTCATCGAAGAAGAAATCAAGGAAAACCTGAAGCTGCTTGCATATCTGGATTGTCTTGAACGAGCCGTTCACCGCATTGACGAACGGCCGACAATGAGCCGTTGAGATTTTCGATACTACCGAATCAATAGCAGATTTTACGATGTTCAGTTTCGGAACTGCAGCGTCCTCAGAATAAACATCATCAAGGAAGCCGACCGGGTAAGGTATCTTTGCCTTGAGGTCCGCTACGGGTGACTGATTATACAATGAGTAATTGTTTTGATATTTCGTGTACTTTCCGGAATTGTTCGCCAGAAGGTCATTTATGCGCCTAACAATCTGATTTCTTTCCAACATATTGAAAATTAGTCAAAACGCATAAAAAAGCCCTTAGAACGCTTGTTTACGGGGCGGTTGAGTAATTTGTCGTTTTGTTTGAAAAGTACGCTGTACGGCCTTCCTCGTGCGTCTGTGGGCATAAAAAAAGACCGTCATGGAAAACGGTCTCGTTTTTTTTATTGTTTGGCCGGTATCTGCTGAATCGGCTGTGCGTTCGACTGCATGGGGAACGAGTTCGATACTATGCGGTTCGCGATTGCCTGCTGACTGCACCTCGTGGCGTTCGCCTTTCTCGCCTCGTTTTCCTGGTTCTGCGTGTATTTCTTTACATCGAATGGAAGCATACTAAACCCCTCCCAGTTTTTTAAGGTAGTAGTCAAAATCCTTGTTGATGATTCCGCCATTGTAACCGAGCTTGTCCTGGTAGAAAATCTCATCTTTCAGGGACATCGGAACGACTGCCGAGCCGTCATCTTTCGCCGTTGAAATCCCTTTCTTCGTCGCGTAGATGTTGTCATGAGGATCGAGCGCGATTTCCGTTCCGTCAGCCCTTACAATCTTCTGAGGGACTCCGGCAGATTTAATGATTCCGTCTTTTACCGCTTTTACTGCCGCCTCTGCCGCTGTGGCGGCTGCTTTTGCCGCTCCGCCCGTGGCCACATCTACGGCGGCGGTCGCGACTCCCTCGGCAGCGCCTAAAACCTCACTGACATTCTGGACGACCTTCTCGAATTTGTAGTAGTCCATGTCAGTGTTGTATTTGACTTTGTTGTATGCGTTGAGAGCCTTCTGAGCGTCAACTGTTGATTTCTGAAGCTGTGCCTTAGTCTTAGTGTCAATCTTAAGGCCCTGCCTCTCAAGGTCAGTGATTTTCTCCTGAAGCCTCTGAATTCGTGCCTGTGTCGCCTTGATATCAGTGTCGATTTTATCCCGTTTGGTCTGTTCCTCGACGGATACTTTCTCGCGCTTAGCATAAGCCTTTTTCATTGTCTCAGCGTCTTCTTTGATTCCGAGTGCCTCAAGCCGTTCTTTGAGCTGTGCCGGGTTGTCGCCGTATGTATCGAGAGTTGAGAAAATCTCCTGCATCTTCTCGTCTCCGTACTTTTCGGCAAGGTCCGAGAAATAATTTGCATAGGTCTCTTTAGCGCGCGCTGACTGCTCGCTTCCGAGGACCTTGTCAATCTCCTGATCGAAGTATTTGTCCATACCTTTTTTGAAGTCCCATTCGACCGGAGTAAAGCCGCCGTGCTCGAAGCCTGATTTTGCGCCCAGAGTGACATTAGCTCCGACGTTCGCGAGAAGGGAGCCTATGAGCTGTGCTTTCTGTGCGAAGGTGACATCTTTGCTTTTCAGAAAATCAACCCATGACGGATGAGTCGCCGCCCATGCTTTTATATAAGCGCTTTTTTTATCCTGTGTTTCCGTCGTTTCCTCGGGATTCAAGATTTCGTCAATGGCCTTCGTGACTTCCTTGTATTCATTCTTTGACAGCTCCGGTTTTTCTTCCTCTGGTTTTACGGGAGATTTTCCCTGCATCGTGAACTGTTCCGGGAAGTTTTTGAACGCGATGTCTTTCTGTTCCTCGACGCTCTTCCCGTCAGCCTCTTTGAGGATGTTTTTATTCTTGACATTGTCGGACTTGAAGGCCGCCTCAGCCTCCTGGCTGTCCGGAATGAGCGTCTTTTTGTCATAGTCACGGACTACCGCGCGCGCTACCGGGTTCGCCTCGATTGAGCTTTCGCCCTTGTCGTTGGTGATACCCGCGCTCATTGCCTTAGCGGCGTTTTTGGCCGTCGCGTATTTGGGTGCGACCGCCTCAAATTTCTTTTTTAAATCCTCTACCTTTCCCTTAGGAACCTTCGAGAATTCCTCAGACTTCTCGAAATCTTCCCAGTTGCCTTTGTATTTGTCCCATAACCGTTCGGCCATTACTTCGCCTCCAGAATCTTAATTTTTTCCTCAAGCTCAAGAACACGGCGCGAGAGTTCAGAGATTGCTGCCGTGTTGGTCATTGTCAGCTGTTGTGTGTCTACGGTCTTATAGCCGTTCTCGTCTTCCTCAACGACGGACTTCGTTGACTCCTGGCTCTCCAAATCCTGCGCCTTGACGCCTGTATGCTCCTTGTCATCAACTCCGTTCGTGTTGCCGTAAAGCTCCCGGGCGTTGCTGTTGTAAGTGAAGTCAATGGCGGCTATCTTCGCAAAATCTTCGAGAATCCGGTCTGAAATAGAATCTCCGTAAATCTCCTTGAGCCGCTCGTCAGAACCCAGCGCAGAGCCGATGTTGTTGATGTTCATTCCGAAGGCCTTTGATGTGTCGCCACTGTCCACCTTGAATTTGTCCTGCAGGTTGAAGGTTGAGCCCGCGTTAGTTTCGTTGAGCGCGTTCTTCCTGTCGAGCCATTGCTGGAGGCTCTTGTTTGCCTCCCGCGCTTCCTCCGCCTTGACGTCGTTTTTCTGAGAGTCCGTGGAGTTCGGGTTAACTCCCTCTGTCTTTACTCCGTTCACGTAAGGTTTTGCAGCCCCCTCGAACGCTCCGCCGATTGAGCCTAAGACCGCTTTTGCTATCATTGCAGGTATCATTATCTCACCACCCTTAATTTTCCGAGAAGCTCACATCTTCTTTTCTCCGTCGTGTCCGAAGAATCCTTGATGTCCTTTGCGTTCTCATCAGACAGAGCGTTTGCCGCCCCTGTGAAAAGTCCGCCGACCGCGCCCATTGCGGCGCCGTATCTGTTCGAATCGCTCGTGTAGCGGTTCTGGTCCTTAGCCTGTGCGCCCTGCATGAGGTTCGCCTGTGCCTGAAGCGCCGCATTGTTGGAGTTCGTGATGTTGCTAAGGTTGCTGTTGTAAGAGTCCCCGTACTGGTTTCTGTACGAGGTCGCCTCAGCCGCCGCTCCTTCCCTCGCAGCCCTTGCCCTGGAATATCCCGCGTTCCTTGCGAGTGCCTGAGCCGCCGCTCCCTCGCTCTCCGCTGCCTGCTTCGCCTGTGTGTGCGCAAGGTTCGCTGAATCTGTCGTATATTTGTATGCGTTCTGCCCTGTGTAACGTTTCGCAAGCTCCTCGTATTTGGCCGCCGCGGAATCGTAGTACTTCGAGCTGTATTTGGGTGCACTCATGTTTAAACTCCTATATATAAATTTAGTTATATTTTCTTCGTCGTCTGATTCATCGCGCCTACAGACGTTCCGATTTTTAGTTCCGCGATCTCGAAGTCTGACTTGATGAACAGTTTAAGCCCTTTGCATTCCTGCAGTTTCGGCTGGTACTTGATGAGAAGCTGTGACAGCTCATTGAAATCGTCCTGCTTCAGTTTCATTGTCTTCTCGTCAGATTTCACAATAGCGCCGTTGCAGAGGCTCTCGGTGTGAAGCGTGACTTCCCCGGACGTGAGGTTCTGGAGGTTGTCGATTGTCAGGTAAACACAGTCATTGATGTTGTTCGTCTCATTGTCCGGGTCGCCGTAAAACTGAGTCTCAATCTCAATCGGAATATGCACGATTTCATTTTCTTCGTAGTTTCCGAACGACAAAGCCGACTTGATGAGCGAGTACATGATTCCGTTGATGATGAACGTTCCGTGAGTTTCGTCAATGCTCCATGCGTTGATTTTCCCTGTCTCAAGCACGATGAACTGACTGTCAAAAAGAATCAGAACGGCAGTATCGAGGTTTACGAGAACGACATCAAGGGACGAGATGTTCAGCGTGTCGATTTTTCCGACATCTTCATAGACTGTATAGGCCGGAGAATAACGTTCCAGCGGGACATACTTCTTGAGCGCGTTATCACCCTCGAAGATATAAACGGCCTTGTCGAAAGTGCTGTAAAAATATGCGTAGCGGGTCGAGAACCCTATGTATTTCATCAGGTTCGTTGTGCAGCATACGGAGCCGTTGAAATCCAGAATCCTGTTGCTCTCCGCTTTGTATGTGTACTCAACTCCATTGATGACGAAAACCGAGTCGCCGACCTTGATCGGGTCAACTTCCGTCTGATTCAGGAACACGAGGGTCCAGATACCGAGCGTTGCGGAGTTAATTCCAAGATATGAGCCCTCTTTGTTCAGAATAATGATTGAGCCTGTATAGCAGAGATACTGAGTGTCGAGCAGCGCCGTCGTGCGCTGGAATCCCTGGCTCGTCGTCGGGACGGAATAAACATCTCCCGTATCAAGGGAGACGGAGAACCCGTCAACGCTGACAGAACCCTGCTTCACGAGCGAGACATCGGCGGTCGTGTGCGGTGACTGCTCCGGCCAATAGACTGTATAAGCCTGCTTCTGTGAGACGAGGTTCTCGTCAAGGTATTCCGGGCATGTATAATTTGAGTCGATATAATACGGCGACATATACGACGCCTGTGTATTGTAAAGCTGTGCGAAATAATATCCGGTCAGTGAGTGCCCCACCGTCCATGTGGACGTGTCGACAAGAGCACCGGTCGACGTGTAGACATTGTCCGAGCCGTCCCATGTCGTTCCGCTCTCATATGCTGTCAATGTCGAAGTGTCCGGAGTCACCGCAACCTTAGAGAATTTCGGCTCAATCATCTCCGAGACAGATGTCATGTCCGTGAGTGTCTGCCAGTTGTTGCCGAGCCGTGAAGTGTTCTGAACATCTTTCACCTCATCTTTTAAGGGAGACCAGAGGACGCGGTCATTCCAGTCATCGCAACTACAGAACCAGTCATTCCCGTTATTGTAGTAGGCGTTCAGATACGATGTCGTGTTGAATATGAAATAGACGCTGTTGAGTGACTGCACGACATCAGCAAAATTGTCAGCCGTTGCGATTGAGATTCTGTAATAGTCCGAGCCATAGTGGAAATAAATGTACGTGTCATTGAATCCGTCGATATCCGTGACGATTCCGCCCGACTCGTTGCCCTCGAGCTGGAAAAGTTTCTTGTAGTCATGCGCGATGTTGTTCGCATAGTTCGAGATATAGTTCACAGCCCACGGGCCGTATTTCTTCGAGTAGTGCTTGACGGTGACTGTGTACTCCTCTTCCGGGGTGTACCATTCCTGCGTATAAAAAGTTGCCCCGTCCGCCCTGTTAATGAGCTTCAGCGTTCTTTTGCATCGCTCCGAGTTGTTCACATAATCGTAAAAACTCAGCATTATGTTTTTGTCATACCCGGGGTCTGAGGAATATACGCTGGAACCGTTATAGAACAGTTTCAGTTCATTGCCTAATAAAGTGTCCCATAAGTACACGGACAAATAGAGGTTGTTGTTTACGACAACAACCTGGTAAGAGACATACGAATCTGAGCCAGATGTTTTTAGATATCCGATAGCTCCGTAATTCTCAACCGTTAAGTCTTCACCGAAATATTCAAAGCCGTCAGCAACCGAGAGGAATTTATACTGAGATGACGTGTTGAAGTAGCGGGTCTTCGTGCTTATGTTATAAATAAGCGCCGCTTTTGTCGTGCCTTTCTGATAATAAATGTATACATACCCGGCGGGGATGTTTAGCGTAACGTACGTAACTCCCCCATACTGGTAAGAAAAACTGTATCCCTCAGCCCTGTAAAAAAAACTTATGTAATCAGGGGAGTCACGACCATCCTTGAATACGAGAGAAAAAGAATCGTAGAGGTTCATGCTCGAGTCGTACACATAGACCATATGCGCGGAGGCATCTCCGACAAAATAATAATCCCCGCATTTTTGGACGGTGACGTTGGTGCATTTTCCGAGATATTTGCCCTTCAGAAAAACGCCCTTATTGTCGCTCTCCGGGAACGGGTTCACAACACTCTGAAGCGTCTCGCTTCTCCATGCGTCCGAGCTTACCGGCTCAAGTTTGTAATACTCACGCGAGATTTTCCCGATGAAAGCATCGTCTTTGTAGACGTCAAAATAAGCCCCGTTCACGTCCCCGCGGAGACCGCCGCCGATTTCACCCTCTCCGGTATTGCGCTTCCACCAGTTCACCTTGCGCTTGTTGAGAAAAAAAGAATTGTCCTGCTCGAACCCCTCGTAGTCGTGAATATCCGTCTTGAAGTTCGTGAGGTCACAGGAGCCCTGGAGAGACACTTTCCTGATATTTGAATTC
>Ga0326511_10002621_pt1 | contig 14555 bp, 11 predicted proteins | sample 0_2496_0518_D_FD_203701 | JGI IMG/M metagenome (GOLD analysis project Ga0326511, IMG submission 203701) | Bovine rumen microbial communities from UC Davis, California, United States - 0_2496_0518 | ecosystem: Host-associated > Mammals > Digestive system > Stomach > Rumen | place: USA... | reverse complement strand
ACATATTCGCCCTGGGCGACGATGCGGATGCCACGGGGGATGTACTTGTGGATCTTGGGCAGCAAGAGGGGATAGTGGGTGCAGCCTAGGATGACGGTGTCTATCAGTGGGTCCTGGCGCATCATCTGGTCGATGTATTTCTTGACGAAATAGTCGGCACCAGGCGAGTCAGCCTCGTTGTATTCCACCAGCGGCACCCAGAAGGGGCAGGCCACGCCAGTAACGGTGAGGTCGGGGTGCAGTTTGCTGATCTCCAGGTTGTAACTCTCGCTCTTGATGGTGCCCTCGGTGGCGAAGATGCCCACATGGCGGCTCTGGGTAAGGGAGCCGATGACCTCGGTGGTGGGACGGATGACGCCCAGCACGCGACGGTCAGGATAGGTCTTCGGCAGGTCGTTCTGCTGGATGGTGCGCAAGGCCTTGGCCGATGCGGTATTGCAGGCCAGGATGACGAGGTGGCAGCCCAAAGAGAAGAGGTGAATGACGGCCTCGCGGGTGAACTGGTAGACGACATCGAAGGAGCGGGTGCCGTAGGGAGCACGGGCATTGTCGCCCAAGTAGAGATAGTCGTACTCAGGCAATAACTGGCGTATGCCGTGCAGGATGGTCAGTCCGCCGTAGCCGCTGTCGAAGATGCCGATGGGACCCATGGAAGTTAAGAGTTAAGAGTGAAGAGTGAAGAATTTGCTGCCGCCTTCCTTATTTCCTGAGGGCTTTTTTCACTTCTTCGCTGATGTCGGTGCCGAAGGCGGGGTCGATGAAGGGACAGGCGTTGGCATCGGTGTTGATGACGAAGGCCAACTGCTTCTGGGTGGCCACGAGGGCGATGACCTGACGGAGGCGTTCCTGCAGCGGTGCCATAGCGTCGCGCTCGGCCTGCTGGAGGTCGGCGAGCCCCTGGCGCTTAAAGTCGATGTTGCGCTGGAGCAGTTCCTGCAGTTCTGTCTGGCGCTTCAGCAGGATGGTGCGCGGGAAGTCGCGCTGGCCATCGAGGAAGTCCTCGTACTTCTTGTTGAACTCGTCCTCCACGCGTTGCAACTCGTCGTTGTAGGCATTGCGCAGCGTCTCCATCTGTCGCTGCACCAGCGTGTAGTCGGGCATGGCCACGAGCATGGAGTCGTAACTCAGGAAGCCGAAACGGAGGGTAGAGGCTTGTGGCTGAGGATTGGGTGACTGTGGGGATGCTACGGTAACAGGGTTCTGGGCCTGCAGGTGCAGTCCGAACAAGATGCTCACCAGTATGATTACGATTCTGTTCATTGTCTATTCTTATAAGAAGGAGGGGCTGAAGTGTTTACTTCAGTCCCAGTTTGCCCTTCACCTGTGTGGTGACATCGGTAGAGAGGGTGGTGCTGATGTAGGGCACGCCGCCGCCAATCTCCATGATGTAGACATAGTTGCCCTCCTGGCCCACGGCCTTGATGGCGTCGAGCACCTTGGTGGTGATGGCCTGCATCTTCTCCTGCTGAGCCTTGGCCAGTGCCTGCTGGTTGTCCTGGTAGGTCTGCTGGATGGTCTGGTAGAGTTGCTGCAGTTCCTTCTCACGACGATCCTTCACGTTGTCGGGCAGGGTGGCCGACTCCTTCTCGAAGGCTTCGCCCTTCTTCTGCAGTTCTTCCTGCATCGACTTCAGGTCAGCCTCATACTGGGCAGTCAGTTTCTCGATGTCGGTACGGGCGGTGGCGAACTCAGGCATGGCCTGGATGATCTCCTGGGTGTTGACGTGGCCGAACTTCTGGGCCGAAGCGGTGGTGAAGCCGCAGATTGCGCAAATGGCGCAGATGATAAACTTTTTCATTGTCGTTGTTTTTTTATTTTGCGTTATTTCGTTATCACGTTATCACGTTATTTCGATGTTTCGATGTTCCGATGTTTCGAGGGAGTCCTCAATCAATACGAGTATCCCAGTTTGCGGAGCACCTCGTCGCTGATGTCTATCTTCGGCGAGCCGAAGATGATGCCCTGGTCGCTGGCGCGGTCGAGCACCAACTGGTAGCCGCGCAGGTCGGCAATGTCCTTCACGGCATTGTAGACCTCGTCCTGGATGGGTGTCATGAGGGCGGTGCGCTTCTTGAAGAGTTCGCCTTCCGGTCCGAAGTACTTGCGCTTCAGGTCGCTGGCCTGCTTCTCTTTCTCCATGATGGCATCCTGCTTGGCCTTTTTCTGCTCCTTGGAGAGGAAGACCACCTCGTTCTGGTAGTTCTTGTACATGGTCTGCGCCTCGGTGGTCAGTGCGTCCACCTCTGCCTGCCATTTCTTCGACACCTGTGCCAGTTGCTCGTTGGCGCGCTCATAGGCCGGGATGTTCTTGAAGACATAGTCCATGTCGATGAGGGCGAACTTCTGTGCCTGCATCGACACGGCCGATGCACACAACACTATTAGCAAGATCAATTTCTTCATAATTCTTAATTCTAAACTCTTAATCGCGAAGCGACAACTCTTAATTCTTAACTCTAAACTCTTAATTCATTCAGAACTCCTGTCCGAGGATGAAGTGGAACTGGCTACCGCCTTTCTTCCACCCGCTCTGGTAGACCTTGTCGAAGCCGTAGGCCCAGTCGATACCCATCAGTCCCACCATGGGCAGGAAGATGCGCACGCCGATACCGGCGGAGCGTTTCATGTCGAAGGGGTTGAAGTCCTTAGCCTTTGCCCAGGCGTTGCCGGCCTCGAGGAATCCCAGTCCGTAGATGGTGGTGTTGCCCAGCATGAAGGGATAGCGCAGTTCGAGTGTGAAGCGGTCGTAGGCATAGGCATCGTAGGCCGAATAGCGGCTGCCTGTCCACTCGCCGCCCAGGACGTAGGCCGTCGAGGAGATAGAGCCGTTCTCGTAGCCGCGCAGACCGATGGTCTCCTCGGCATAGGAGGTGCTATAGCCGCTCATGCCGTCGCCACCCACATAGAAGGTCTCGAAGGGCGACTTCTTATAGTCGTTGTAGGAGCCGAGCAGTCCGAACTCCACCCGGGTCATCAGCACGAAGCATTTCTGTGCGCTGCCCAGGGCGGTGTAGGTGCGGCTCTTGAACTTCCACTTGTGGTACTCCACCCACTTGTATTTCTGTGCCTGCTCGTTCTGCCAGCGTTCGTAGTCGTTGTTATAGGTGGCCTGTGTGGCCAGGTTCTGATAGTCCTTGCCGTCGAAGAGCGACCAGGGCGGTGTGAGCGTCACGCTGAGCGAGAACTCCGAGCCGTGGCGGGGGAAGAGGGGGTTGTCCGTCGACGTGCGGGTGAGGGCCAGCGAGAGGTTGATGTTGTTGCAGTTGCCGTTGGAGATGATGAAGTACTGCCAGTCCTTCAGCATATAGCGCTGGTAACTGAGCGTGGCCGAGAACTGGAAGTAGTCGTCGGGCCAGCGCAGACGCTTGCCCCATCCCACGCTGACACCCAGCAACTTGACGTATTTGTCGTCGTCGAGGTAACTCTCGTAGTTGTTATAGTAGCCGCTGTTCATCATGCCGTAGCCCGACATCATGTAGTTGAGCGAGTTGAGGTACGAGGAGTTGTAGTAGTTGCTCGACACGTCCGACTGCTTGGAGTAGTAGACACCCACGTTGAACGAGTTAGGTCGCTTGCCTCCGAACCAGCCGGTGGAGTAGTTGGCGCTATAGGAACTGTAGTAGCGGCCGTTGGTCTGGAAACTCAGTCCTATCTGCTCGCCGTCGCCGGCAGGCAGGATGCCGCGGTGCAGTTTGTTCTTGCCCAAGAGGTTGCGCAGGGAGAAGTTGGTGAACTTGATGCCGACGCGTCCGATGATGCCTGTCTGTCCCCAGCCGAGCGAGAGTTCCAACTGGTCGTTCGACTTCTGTGTGAGGTTCCAGTTGACGTCTACCGTGCCGTCGTCGTAGTTGGGCCGCACGTCGGGGTTGATGGACTCGGGGTCGAAATAGCCCATCGAAGCGATGTCACGAGCCGAGCGCATGAGGGCCTCCTTGTTGAACAGGTCGCCGGGCTTGGTGCGCAGTTCGCGGCGCACCACCTCCTCATAGAGGCGGTCGTTGCCGTAGATGCGCACCATGTTGAGGTGGGCCTGCGGCCCCTCGGTGATGCGCACCTCCACGTCGATGGAGTCGCCCACGACATTGATATCCGTGGGGTCGACACCAGAGAAGACGTAGCCGTTGTTATAATAATAGTTGTGTACGGCGTCGTCGTCCTCCAGCAGGCGCTTGCTCATGAGTTTCTGGTTGTAGACATCGCCCTTCTTCATGCCCAGCACACGGTCGAGGTAGTCGCTGGTGACCACGGTGTTGCCCACCCACGAGATGTTACGCAGGTAGTATTTCTCGCCTTCCTCCACCTTCAGGTAGACGTTGACGTGTTTGTCGTCGACATTCCACACCGAGTCTTCCAGGATAGCGGCATCGCGGAAGCCCAGTTCGTTGTATTTCTCCAGCAAGGCCTGCTTGGCCTCGGCATAGCGCTCAGGGGTGAACTTCTTGGCCTTGAAGAGGTTCTTCAGTTTGCCCGACTCGTGAATCTTGCCGAAGGCACCCTTCGAGAACATACCGCCCTTGATCTTCTTGTCAGAGAGGCGGTCGTTGCCGTCGATGATAATCTGACGCACCTTCATCTTGTCCTTCTTGTCGATATAGACCTCGAGCACCACCTGGTTCTTGCCTGTCACGTCGTCGTGCTGGCGGATGTCTATCTCGGCATTCTTGTAGCCCTTGTCGTCGAAGTATTTCTTGGCCAGGAATTCGGCACGGTCGAGGATGTTCTTCGTCAGGCTCATGCCCTTCGCCATACCCAGTTTGGCCTCCAGGTCCTCGCGCTCGCTCTTCTTCACGCCGAAATAGTTGATCTCGCTGATGCGCGGCCGTAGGGTGAGGTGTATGCAGAGCCACACTTTCGAGTCGATGATAGAGTCAGCGGTGATGGACACGTCGGAGAAGAGTCCGTGGCGCCAGTAGCGCTTGACGGCCTCGGTGATTTCAGAGCCAGGCACGTCGATACGCTGTCCGACGCTGAGGCCCGACAGGTTGATGAGCACAAAGTCCTCGTAGCCCTCGACACCCTCGACGTTGATGCCTCCAATCTCGCACTGGCGCGGTGTGCCGGCATAGTTGACATCGGGGTTGACGATGACGTTCTGGGCTGCTATGTTGAAAGGTAAAAAGGTAAAAAGGCAAAAAGGCAGAACACCTTTTACCAGTACCCTTATCTTTTCTATGATAGTCTTCTTAGCCACTTCTTTCGTTTTTTTACTTTTTACCTTTTTTATTCTTTTACTTTTTTACTTTTTCACTTTTTTACCTTTTCACCTTTTCACCTTTTTCCTCTTCCACCTGCGCCTCCGTCTTGCCGTAGCGGCGCTGGCGGTTCTGGAAACTGGCGATGGCCTTGTGCAGTTCGGCTTCGTCGAAGTCGGGCCAGTAGGTATCGCAGAAATAGAGTTCGGAGTAGGCTATTTGCCAGAGCAGGTAGTTGGAGATGCGCACCTCGCCGCCAGTGCGGATGAGCAGGTCGGGGTCGGGCATGAAACTGGTCCAGAGTCGTTCGGCAATGGTCTGTTCGCTGATGTCGTCGACATCCAGGAGTCCTTCCTTCACCTCGCGTGCTATCTGCTGAGTGGTTCTGACGAGTTCGAGTTTCGACGAGTAACTCAGTGCCACCACCATGGTCATGGCATCGTTGGCGGCGGTATGCTCCTCGGTCTCGTGGAGTTTCTGGCGCACCACCTCAGGCAGTCGCTCGAGGTCGCCCACCACACGGAAGCGCACGTTGTTCTTCATGAATATCTCGTCTTCCAGCGATGTGAGCACGAGGCCCATCAGTGCTGCCACCTCGTCGGCAGGGCGGTTCCAGTTCTCTGTGGAGAAGGTATAGAGGGTGAGGTACTTCACCCCCAGGCGTGTACACTCTGAGGTGATGCGCCTGACGGCTTCCACTCCGGCCTGGTGGCCGTAGGTGCGTTCCTTCCCACGCTCCATGGCCCAGCGTCCGTTGCCGTCCATGATGATGGCAATGTGCTGCGGTATGCGTGTCATGTCCAGTTTGCAGTCCATATCTTAATTCTCAATTCTTAATCGCGAAGCGACAACTCTTAACTCTTAATTCTCAATTCTTAATCGCGAAGCGACAACTCTTAACTCTTAATTCTCACTCCTCCCTGTCGTTGTGGCAGGTGCGGCAGCGCTCCATGAACTCGTAGGTCAGCGAGACCTGGAAGGTGGAGAAGCAGTCGGTGTTCTTGAACATCCCGCTGCTCTTGATGCCGTAGGGGTCCTTCATGCCGTCCAGTTTGTCGCTGCCCGAGATGTGCATCATCCATTCGGCGGTGATGTTGAGGCGCTGCTTCAACTTGTATTTCACCCCGAAGCCCACAGGCACCTGGAAGGCTGTCGCAGACTCGTTGCACTTGGCGAAGGCCAGTCCGACTCCCATGGCGATGAACGGCGTGAGGGGCTGTGCGCCCCTGTATTCGCGCCCTGTGCCGAAGGGCCAGAAGTTGTACTCATAGCGCACGTCGAAATTCACGAGTTTCGTCGTGAAGTCAACGGGGTTGTCGGCCAGGTCGGGATACCATGTGTCGGTATTCTTCGACGAGCCTTTCAACTGTCCGTAGTTCAGTCCGGCCGACCACGCCATACGCGGGTTCAACTTATATTTCAGCACCGCTCCGCCCATGGGCTGGAAGCCCTTCAGCAGGTTGCGGTTGAAGTCGCCCAGATAGTTCATCACACCCACGCCGGCTCCCGCTTCCATGCGGTATTCGGGCTCTGTCTGTGCCATTATTGCTACAGGCAGCAGGACGGCCAGGCAGGAGAGCAAGACAGCAACGGTCCGTTGTCTCATTCGCCATCCCACGCAGTGGTATGTGGTGCTGTGCTTCTTCATCATTATCTCTTCATGCCGTGCCACACCAGGTTTATCTCTTCATGCCGTGCCACACCTGGCCCGTATTGGTGAGCAGCCAGATGCCGGTATTATCGTTGGCTGCCATTCGGATGGCAGTGCCGGTGAGTGCTTTCGGCAGGGTATAGTCGGCAGAGGTCTTCCAGGTGATGCCCTGGTCACGGCTCTCCAGGATTTTCGTCTCCTTTCCGACGGCCAACACCTTATTATTATAATAGGCGAGCGAGAGATGCTCATAGCAAGGCAGGAGGAAGGGGTTGTCAGGATCGAAGGGCATATAGGCCCAGTAGCCGCCCTTGCCGATGCCGCCATACTGGCTGATCTTGCGCCAGACGACCATTTCGTCGGCGTAGAGCGGATGGATCCCCACGACGAGGACATAGTCAGTAGAGTCGCTGGTGCGGTAGTTCCATGTAGCGCTGACCAGGCCCTCGAGGGGGAAGATCAGGTCGTCGGCATCCAGTTGCTCCTGGCTCCATGTCTCTCCGTCGTCCTCGGAGTGAATCACGTTGCCGCCGTTGTCGAGGGCAAAGAGTTCCTTGGTGCCGGCGGCGAAGATGCTTCTCAGTGTCGTGTTGGAAGCAACGGTTTCCCAATTCTCCATATTCTCCGAGCAGAGCAACTTGCCGTTATCCACCATATAGGCCACCGTGTCTTTGACGACGACCTGGTCGAGGGTGGGGTAGACGGTGTCGCGCAGGATGACCAGCCGTGTCTCCTCGGGCCAGTCGGCAAGGAGGGGCGAGTCGATCACCTTGCGCCACTCGAACTTGATGCCCACGGTCTCGCTGACCGTGAGGTTGACGGTATAGTCGCGGTAGCCCATTCCGTTGGCGGCGAAGACGCGCAGCGTACGGGGCACGCTGAAGTCGACGGAGTCGGTGGAGGCATGGATGCGCACGGTGTCGCTGGTGAGCGACTTGATGCCGATGATGCCGCCGTTCTTTGTCGAGGCGGTGAACACCACGTGTGACAGGTCGGTGCCCACGGGCAGTTCGTTGAGGTTGTAGATCAGCCCTTTCAGGTGGTCTATGGACAGCGGATAACTGCTGCCGGTGATGGTCGACTTGATCACGGTGTCGTTGCCCGTTGTCGACGAAACAGACTCCACATATCTGTTGAGCGTGCCCAGCGTCATGGCCGTGATAGCCATATCGCTATAGCCGCTCATGCTGTTGTCATTGTCGTTATTGAGGCAGGCGGTGAGCACCGTCGATGCCGCCAGCAGTACGCAAAGCGCCCTTACGAGTTTCTTCATTAAAATGTCTTGTTTAAACAATTCGGCTGCAAATTTACGCACAATTCTGCAAAAAGCGGTCATTTTCTTTGGTTTATTAAACAAAATATATCATTATTGCCCCGTTTTTAAGTTGTTTTTAGGATTTCAGGGCTCTGAAAGCATAAGAAAAGGGCGCGGTATGAATCCCTCACCCCGCGCTCTTTCAACGAATGTTAGTGTTCATGAGCGTAATAACACTCAGGATAGTGGACAATGCCACAATCGCTAACACACACGTTGTCTGAAAATCTAATAACATAATCTTTACCTTAATTTTCTTCTTTTTTTTGAAGAACTACTAACCTAATGAATAACGTGCGTAGTTGTCACAACTACACTGCAAAGGTAGTCATTTCCAGCCAACTGCCATCATGAACAGGCGGAATGTTTGCGCAAACGGCCGTAAATTTGACAGAAATCAATGCTTGGGCCTACCAGCACATGGCTTTATGAAGCCTCCATGCACCCCGTTTGGAGCCTCCAACCTCAGAGAGATAAGCCTGCTTTATAGTTAAGAAAACTAAAAATCCTATATATATATAAGGTGGAAGCAAACTTTTTGCGTACTTTTGCAGCCCAAAGTAACAATTAAGCAAAGATTATGCAGAAAAATCTAGTCATCGTGGAGTCACCTGCCAAGGCAAAGACCATAGAGAAGTTCCTTGGTTCCGACTATAAGGTGATGTCCAGTTACGGGCATATTCGCGACCTGAAGAAACGCGAGTTAAGTATCGACGACAAGACGCTGGAACCTGAATATGAGATTCCTGAAGAGAAGAAGAAACTGGTGAACGAACTGCGCTCGCAGGCCAAGAAAGCCGGTCAGGTGTGGCTCGCATCCGATGAGGACCGCGAGGGAGAAGCCATCTCCTGGCATCTGTGTGAGGTGCTGGGACTGGACGAAGAGAAGACGAAGCGCATCGTGTTCCACGAGATTACGAAACCGGCCATCCTTCAGGCCATTGAGCATCCGCGGACGCTGGACATGAATCTGGTGAATGCCCAGCAGGCCCGCCGTGTGCTGGACCGTCTGGTGGGATTCAAGTTGTCGCCCGTGCTCTGGCGAAAAGTGAAACCCGCCCTCTCGGCCGGTCGTGTGCAGAGTGTGGCCGTCAGGCTGATTGTGGAGCGCGAGCGCGAACTGCAGGCCTTCAAGGCCGAGACCTACTATAGCGTCAGCGGCGTGTTCGGCATCACCAATGCCGACGGCTCACAGTCGGAAGTGAAGGCCCTGCTTGCCAACCGCTTCAAGACCGAGGAGGAGGTGGAGCAGTTCATGGAGCAGTGCAAGGATGCCACCTTCGTGATTGACTCTATCCAGAAGAAGCCGCAGAAGCGCACGCCGGCACCCCCCTTCACCACGTCGACCCTCCAGCAGGAGGCGGCGCGCAAACTGGGCTTCACCGTCAGCCAGACCATGATGGTGGCGCAGCATCTCTACGAGAACGGTCTGATCACCTATATGCGTACCGATTCGGTCAACCTCTCCGGCCTGTGCATCAATGCCGCCAAGGAGGAGATCAGCACGCTCTATGGCGAGGAATACAGCAAGGTGCGTCAGTATCACACCAGTTCGAAGGGAGCCCAGGAGGCCCACGAGGCTATCCGTCCCACCTATATGAATAATGTGAGTATTGAGGGCACTGCCCAGGAGAAGCGGCTCTACGAACTGATATGGAAACGCACGGCGGCCTCGCAGATGGCCGATGCCGAGATTGAGAAGACGACGGTGAACATCAGAATTGAGAATGGAGAATTGAGAATGGAGGATTCTCAGTTTATCGCCCAGGGCGAGGTGGTGAAGTTCGACGGTTTCCTCAAGGTGTACAGGGAGTCGGTGGACGACGATGACGACAACCGCGACGACTCCTTCCACGTGCTGCCACCGCTGAAGAAGGGTCAGGAACTGACACGCCGCGAGATCTCCGCCCTTGAGCGCACCAGCCAGGGTCCGCAGCGCTATACCGAGGCCTCTCTGGTGCACAAACTGGAAGAACTGGGCATCGGCCGACCCTCCACCTACGCTCCCACCATCAGTACCATCCAGCAACGCGAATACGTGCTGAAAGGCGACAAGAAAGGCAATGAGCACAAGTTCAAAGTCATCACCCTGAAAGGCAAGCAGATCACCCAGAAGACCCGCACCGAGACCATTGGCAGCGAGAAAGGCAAACTGCTGCCCACAGACATCGGCATCGTGGTGAACGATTTCCTCATGGAGCACTTCCCCGGCATCATGGACTATAACTTCACGGCCAAGGTAGAGCAGGACTTCGACAAGATAGCCGAAGGCAAGGAGCAATGGGGGAAGATGATGAAGTCGTTCTACAAAGACTTCGAGCCCACGGTGGAGAAGACCATCAATGCCCGCTCGGAGCACAAGGCCGGTGAGCGTCAACTGGGTGTCGACCCGAAGAGCGGCAGGCCCGTCTTTGTGAAGATAGGCCGCTTCGGACCTGTCATCCAGATTGGCACTGCCGACGACAAGGACAAGCCCCAGTTTGCCCATATGCCCAAGGACCTGAGCATGGAGACCATCACCCTGGAGCAGGCACTCGAACTGTTCAAACTGCCGCGTATGCTGGGCGAGTACGAAGGCGAGCCCGTCACCGTGGGAGCAGGCCGCTTCGGACCCTATATCCTCCACAAGAAGACCTACACCTCCATGCCCAAGGATGCCGACCCGCTGACCATCACCATCGGCGATGCCGTCAAACTGATTGAGGAGAAGCGCAAGCAGGAGGTGCAGAAACACCTGAAGGTCTTTGCTGAGGACGAGAAACTGGAGATTCTCAACGGCCGCTATGGTCCCTACCTGACCTACGACGGCAAGAACTACCGTCTGCCCAAGTCGATGCACGAGCGGGCCAAGAACCTGACCTACGACGAGTGTATGGCCATCATCACGAAAGCATGACGCACTACTGATTGGTTGAAAGCATGACGAGAATTATCCTGATCGGCTACATGGGAGCCGGCAAGACCACTGTCGGCAAAGCCCTCTCCAAGGAACTGGGCATCCCCTTCTACGACCTCGACTGGTATATCGAGAGCCGGCGGCACAAGACCGTCCCCCAGATCTTTGCGGAGGTCGGCGAAGAGGCCTTCCGCAAGATAGAGTACAACATGCTGCACGAGGTGGCAGAGTTTGAGGATGTCATCATCAGTTGCGGCGGCGGCACACCCTGCTTCTTCGACAATATCGACTATATGAACCGTCAGGCACAGGTCATCTACCTGAAGGCCACCCCGGAAGTGCTCTATAAGCACCTGCTGATGGCCAAGGTGGAGCGGCCCCTGCTGAAGGACAAGACCCCCGAGGAACTCATCGGCTACATCACCGCCCACCTCAGCGAGCGCGAGCCTTTCTATTCGAAGGCACAGTACACGGTGGATGTCAGTCTGATGGACAACTACGAGAAGATAAAGATAACGATAGAGAAAATAAAAGAATTGCTGAACCTCAACCCTTAAACCACACACTGACATGAAGAAATGGACCATTGACGACGCCCGCGAACTCTACAACATCAACGGATGGGGCACCAGTTACTTCGGCATTAACGACGCCGGCAATGTCTACGTGACACCCAGTAAGGACGAGGCGCAGATCGACCTGCGCGAAGTGATGGACGAACTGGCGCTGCGCGATGTCACGGCACCTGTGCTGCTGCGCTTCCCCGACATCCTGGACAACCGCATCGAGAAGACGTGGAGTTGCTTCAAGAAGGCAGCCAAGGAATACGAATACAAGGGAGAGAACTATGTCATCTATCCCATCAAGGTGAACCAGATGCAGCCGGTGGTAGAGGAGATCATCTCGCACGGCCGTAAGTTCAACCTCGGTCTGGAAGCCGGCTCGAAGCCCGAACTGCACGCCGTCATCGCCATGCAGTGTCAGAGCGACTCCGTCATCGTGTGCAACGGCTACAAGGACCAGTCGTACATCGAGTTGGCCCTGCTGGCGCAGAAAATGGGCAAGCGCATCTTCATCGTCGTGGAGAAACTGAACGAACTGGACACCATTGCCCGTATTGCCAAGAAACTGAACGTCAGGCCCAACATCGGCATCCGCATCAAACTGGCCTCCAGCGGCAGCGGCAAATGGGAGGAGAGCGGCGGCGATGCCTCGAAGTTCGGACTGACCAGTGCCGAGTTGCTCGAGGCCCTCGATATGCTCGACAAGAAGGATATGCGCGACTGCCTGAAACTCATCCACTTCCACATCGGTTCGCAGATCACGAAGATACGCCGCATACAGACCGCCCTGCGCGAGGCTTCACAGTTCTACATCCAACTCCACAAGATGGGCTATGGCGTGGAGTTCGTCGACTGTGGTGGCGGACTGGGTGTCGACTACGACGGCACGCGCTCGCCATCGTCAGAGAGCAGTGTCAACTACAGCATACAGGAGTATGTCAACGACTGCATCTATACCTTCGTTGAGGCCGCCAACAAGAACGGACTGCCCCATCCCAACCTTATCACCGAGAGCGGACGCTCGCTGGCTGCCCACCATTCCGTGCTGGTCATCAACGTGCTCGAGACGGCCTCGCTGCCCGAGATGCCCGAGGAGTTTGAACCCGAGCCCGACTCGCACCAACTGGTGAAAGACCTCTATGAGATCTGGGACAACCTCTCGCCGCGCAACGTGCTGGAGGACTGGCACGATGCCGAGCAAATACGCGAAGAGGTGCTCGACCTCTTCTCCCACGGTATCGTCGACCTGAAGACACGGGCCGAGATAGAGGCCATGTACTGGAGCGTGTGCCACGAGATTCACGCCCTGGCCAAGACACTGAAGCACGTGCCAGAGGAACTGATGAGCATCGACAAACTGCTGGCCGACAAGTACTTCTGCAACTTCTCGCTCTTCCAGAGCCTCAGCGACTCGTGGGCCATCGACCAGGTTTTTCCTATTATGCCCATACAGCGGCTCAACGAACGGCCCACACGCAATGCCACCATCCAGGACATCACCTGCGACAGTGACGGCAAGATAGCCAACTTCGTCACCAACCGCCACAACAGCCACTCGCTGCCCGTCCATGCGCTGAAGAAAAACGAGCCCTACTACCTGGGTGTCTTCCTCGTCGGAGCCTATCAGGAAATCCTCGGCGATATGCACAACCTCTTCGGCGATACCACTGCCGTGCACGTCTCCGTCAAGGACGACCACTATCACATCGACCAGATCATCGACGGCGAGACGGTCGAGGAGGTGCTGGAGTATGTCCAGTACAACCCCAAGAAACTGGTGCGCCAGTTGGAGATATGGGTCACGAAGAGTGTCAAGGAGGGCAAGATCACGCTTGAAGAAGGCAAGGAGTTTCTCTCCAACTACCGTTCCGGCCTCTATGGCTACACCTACCTGGAGTAAAAATGTTCAATGTTGAATGTTCAATGAAAGAAAGACTGACCATAGTAAAAGTGGGCGGTGCCGTCGTTGAAGACGAGGCACAACTCATGCAACTTCTGCGCGATTTCATCGCCATTCAGGGACCGAAGGTCCTCGTCCATGGCGGTGGCCGCCGTGCCACGAAGATGGCTGCCTCACTGGGCATCGAGACCAAGATGGTCGACGGTCGCCGCATCACCGATGCCGCCATGCTCGAAGTGGTGACGATGGTCTACGGCGGTCTCGTCAACAAGCACGTGGTGGCCTCGTTGCAGGCCCTGGGTGCCAATGCCATTGGACTGACCGGTGCCGATGCCAACCTCATCCGCTCTGTGAAAAGGCCCCCAGTCCCTTCAGGCGATGGCGCACTCATCGACTACGGCTTCGTGGGCGATGTCAAAGAGGTGCAGGCCGACACCCTGGCCCGTCTCATCCAGACGGGACTCCTTCCCGTCGTCGCCCCCCTCACCCACGACGGACAGGGCAACATCCTCAACACCAATGCCGACACCATGGCCAGCGAGACTGCCAAGGCCCTCTCGCGCCATTTCGATGTCACCCTCATCTTCGCCTTCGAGAAGCCCGGCGTGCTGCGCGATGCCGACGACGACCGTTCCGTCATCCCCACCATCACCCGTAGCGACTTCGAGCGCTACAAGGCCGACGGCACCATCAGCGGCGGCATGATTCCCAAGATAGAGAATGCCCTTGCCGCCATCGATGCCGGCGTAGCCAAGGTGATCATCACCCAGTCTACCGCCATCGACGGCCAGCACGGCACCCACATCTTCTAGTTTCTCTTTCTTGAGCCATCATCTGTTTGGTGACGGAGTGTAGAATCGTTAAACTAAAGCCACTTCGGTTCAAAAAACGGGGAAATTCTTGTTTTATTAAATGATATTTTATACCTGTTGGATGAATTAAACTAGTGATATGTATATACTGAATACATGACACAACCCCGCTATCCCTGCTTCTCTCGCTCCAACATATTGTATTTTAACGTGTTAGGGGTTGCAG
>Ga0326511_10002620_pt1 | contig 14557 bp, 23 predicted proteins | sample 0_2496_0518_D_FD_203701 | JGI IMG/M metagenome (GOLD analysis project Ga0326511, IMG submission 203701) | Bovine rumen microbial communities from UC Davis, California, United States - 0_2496_0518 | ecosystem: Host-associated > Mammals > Digestive system > Stomach > Rumen | place: USA... | reverse complement strand
AGAAGATAAGAAGATAGAAAAAATTACAATGAGGGCTGGTATGTTTGGTAGTATTGAAAGTAAACTTAAAAATCTAAATATAAACATAATGGCAGCAGAAGATAAAATCAATGAAATAATAGACTATCTTAATAGAGGTGATAAATAATGTATCAGCTATGGGCAAAAAGAAGACCAGTAGAGGGAAAGGGAAGCCCTTATGAATATATAACAAGTTTTGACAGAGAAGAACAAAAATATTATTTGACCGACCAATTGGCTCGAGAAATATATCAAGAATGTTTAGTAGTAACAAGAGATAAATGCGTTTTTTATAGAGAGTTTGATAAACCAATGGTACTAAAGAAGGTGAAAAAATGAAATCAAAGTTATTAAATATAATCAACTACTATGGAGTAGATAATCAACAAAGAAAACTAGAAGAAGAGGTATACGAACTTCAAAAAGCGATAATAGAATATCAACAAAGTAAATTATGTAACGAAATAACTAAAGATAATCTCTATAATCTAGACGCATTTAAAGATTGCATAGCTGAAGAAATGGCTGATGTATGCGTATTACTAATGCAACTTTGTGACTATTACAAGATTAATGTACCTAAAATAGGTAAAATAATGGAACAAAAAATTGATAGACAAATAGAAAGGATAAAAAATGAGAGTGATAATTGAATGGCTTGACTCTTACGGAGCTGAATACGACGTGCCTAATAAAATTCTTAAGATAAGAAAGCCAATGCAAGTAGGAGACTTTGTAAAGTTAAAAAAGATATTATTCAAGTTAGGGGTTAAGGAAATAATTATAGAAACGGAAGGTAAAATATATGGAAAAAAATGTTAAGAAATACGAATTTATTAAAAACGGAATTGATGATTATACTTTGAAATATAAAGATAAAGAGATTAAATTCCATAGCAAGGTGTCTTATGTTAATGAACTACAAAATGCTACTAAAGAGGCTAGAAATAGAATGATTATGGATTTAGCTGAAAAAGGCAAATCGGTACAAATGCTAATTGTTAAAAAAGAAGAGAACGGGAAAATAATATATGACCATTCTAATGTAGACGAAATGGAAAAAGGATATGTAGAAGAAGTACAAGGCGAAATATTTAATCAAGTATGTAAAGACTTATTCGGTATGGATTATGTAGAACTTGCTACTGAACTAGAACTTACCAATGAAGAGGAGGCTAAAAAACTAGGTGAAGATATAGGAAGAGTGGTAAGAGGGGAAATACCCAGGGAATAGTGAAGAGTCAAAGGGAGAAGGCAAAATACTTATATGCCTTCCCCACGACTTAAAAGAAATATACCCCTTTTGGTGTAGAAACTATGGAAATATAAAGTTTGACGAATTATTGACAATGGGATATGAAGAATTTTCAATGAAATTAAATAGCATACCCAAAAGTGAACCTCTTTACGATATAATTAAGTCAAGAGCGATAAACATTGAATCCATAAAAGATAAAGACCAAAGGAAATACTGGAGGGAATTAAAAAGAGTTAATCGCATTCCTGATATTTATATGCCTACCACTACGATAAGAAATGAGCTAAAAAAAGAAATAAGTAGAACAAAGGTGGATTAAATATGGTAAATGAAAATCTAAAAGAATTTATGGAAAATGTAACTATAATTAACAAAGATATGTCAGAATATTACAATAAAGAAAAGGGAGTTAAATATATTATCCCTAACTCTTATTTATTTGTAAGAGCTGATTATTTAGAACTAACTAATGAAGAAGTTAAAAGAGAACGTTTTAATCAAACTATAAATAAAGAACCTAAGGAGTTTAATATAATAGAGTCGACTAGACCAGTATCTAAATACGAAACTACAAAAAGAGAAGAAGATAAGTACACGCTCATTGACGGAAAAATAAAAGTAAATCAAGTATGGGTAGTAGCTAATGGTATGAAATATAAGCAAACATTTAATAATAAAGAAGATGCCTTAAAACTAGTAGACGAAATTAATGAACCATTAAAAAAATTATTAGTATAAAAGAATAATGGGTTGTTAATGGGAACTAGGGAGCCGAACTTGTAAAGACAAGGCTAGTAGAGGGTTAAGCTATCGGCTTAGAAAGGTGAAACTGAAAAAGAACTTAATTTGATAAGTGACGCTCAATTTAAGTTTGTTACTCAATACTTTAAGGAAAGCTACGAAGTGTTAGGAATAAAACCTATTAGGCAATGTACTATAGATGATTATATAGAATAGGAGTGATACTATGGCTCAAGGTAAAAAAACGGATAGTCAAACCATTTATAACATTATGGACTCTTACTTTGAAACTAGAAGTTATGCTCAAACAAGTAGAAATTTAGGTGTTCCAGAGAGTACAGTCGAAAAGTTAGTTAAAGAACATATAAAAGACCAAGAGTTTAGGGAACTATGGGCTAAAAAAAAGGAAGACTTCGCAACTAAGGCTGATTTACTTATATATAAGGCTATGGATAGACTTAATAAAGAGTTAGATAGTGAAGATAAAATATCCGTAAATAACCTATCTACTGTTATAGGTACTTTATACGATAAAAGGACTATAGCCAATAACGGAGGGACTCCAAACGTAGAAATAAAGATAGTAGACAATTCTAATTTAGAAAAGGCTATGTATGACAATAACGATAAAGTATAAATTTGAAAGCCTTAATAACTACATAAATAAGTGTAGGACTAATGTATATATGGCTAATAGCATAAAGCAAAAAGAAACTAACTTATCGGCTCTAGCCTTTAGTAGAATACCTAAGATAACTAAATATCCTATAGAATTAGAGTTCAAATGGCATATAAAGAGTAAAGTATCAGACTTAGACGGAAGATTAGCTAAGAACATAATAGACGGCTTAGTAAGGTCTAAAAGGATAATAGATGATAACGTTAAATATATACAAAAGATAACCCATATATATGTAGAAGACACGGAAGACTATGTAGAGGTTGGTATACGTGAAAAGAATTAACTTAGAAGAATTGAATAGAAGAAATGATTATTTTATAGATAATTTTATGGAAGGAGTATTAAGTATGGAATTTATCAAAGTAGGCGATAGATACCTATTAAAAGGAAGTAATAGTATTATCGTATCAGAAGAAGAAAAGCTAAAGTTAGAAAAGAAAGAACTAGCATTAAAAGATATCCAAGATTGTGGGTGTCAAAAAGAAACTACAAAGAAAATAAGTAAAATAAATAAGAAGTTAAAAAAGATAGAAGAAGAACAAGCTACTAATGAGGTAGCTGATGATACTATCGAAGAAACAAATAGCACTCTATAATGACATAATAAGTCCCTCTATACCTGAAATAAGCGTATTAGGTTCTACACAAAGTGGGAAAACACATTGTATAGACTTTTCTTTTATCCAATATGCTAAAGAGTTACAAAAATATGAAAAGGAGCAAAGGAAAAATAAAGACTATGTTCCTAGAGATTATTACGGAGCTATAATTGGTTGGACTACTGATACTATCAAGTCTAATATAATAGAACCACTAGAGAAAATACTTACTAATGAGTATCACTTCACTAATGGCAAAGAGTACGTCCTAAAATACGGACAACAAGATAAGTATTTAGATATATACGGAATGAGATTTTACTTCTTTGGATTTAATACTAACTTGTCATTCAATAGGATATTAGGTAAGCCTTTAATATTCTTATGGGTAGATGAATCGGCACGAATATACTCAAGTCCTAGCTTACAAGAAAGTTTTGACGAATTACCAGGACGTATGATGTCTTTTAGTGGACACCCTTACTACAAAAGAATAGACTCTTACAATGTAGAGGGGAACGATAACCACCCTTATAAGGTAAAATATATAGACGGAAAAGATAGTAAGAAATATGTTTTTTTTCCTTATGATAACCCTGTGTTAGACACCGAAGATAAAATAAAACAAGCCGTTAAATCATTTACGGGTACATTAAGAGAGCAAAAAGTATTCAATAAATGGGTAATAGCCGAGGGTAAAGTATTTAATAAGATAAATAAGTTAAAGTCAATGGAAGGCTTAGTAATACGTGAAATAGGTATCGGTATAGACTATGGTAGTGTAAATCCTACTACGTTTGTACCTATAGCTATATGTTATAATCAAAAAGAAAACAGGTGGATATTAGTTAGATTAGAATGTTACTATCACGATAGTAAGAAAGAAAACGATAATCCTACTACTGAATATTATTCTAAACAACTTAAGATGTTCTTATTATTCCTTAAGGACAAATATCCTTTGACACCTATAACCGATATAGTAATAGACTCAGAGGCTAGCCATTTTGATAACCGACTTATAACGGACGGAATTAATCACTCATTATCTAGAAAAGGCGAAGGCTCGGTAGATAATGGAGTACAACACTTACAATCATTATTAGAAAAAGAAATATTTTATATATTAGACGAGCCTAGTATTAGGTACATATTACCAGACGGAAGATACGAAGAAGATACAGTAGATAGAAGTTTACTAGAATTTGAAAGTTATCAATATGATTGTGTAAAAAGTGCAAATACTGGAGTTAATTGTTATAAGAAAGAATTAGACCATAGTATAGACGCTACACGTTATATTATCCGTATGTTTGCTGATACAGGAAGGTGTCCTGTAGTATGATTCTAAAATGTAAGCGTAGCCATAGGTTCTTATGTAAGGTAGATATAGAGTCTTATATAAAGAACTTAAAAGATATGGGTATAGAACAATTAATACCTTTACGAATAACTATACCTTGTAGGATATGCAAGGAAGTAGAAGTATATGACGTTTACTTGACACATTATAAGTTTATAGAGAATATTTCTAAAAAATAATAATTGTAGGTAAATAAAACAATGATATAATGTAATTAAGAAATGAAGTGCAATTTTGGAGTATAACTCGCAATAGAAAGCACAGCCTAGAAAGGTTGTGTTTTTTTATGTTTAAGAAGGTACTTCAAAGACTAAAAGATAAAAAGAAATGGAAACTCTACTTACTATACAATGGAACTTTAATTAAAAAAGTAAAAGTTAAAGAAGATTATGACATTGCCAATACACCTATTTTTATACGTGTAATAGGGCATAAAGAATTATTCAATAATTTTATAGTAGAACGTATGGTAATACCTACTAGACTACTTAAAAATGACGAAAATAAGAAAATATCTTATTGGGGTGTAATTGACGAGAAAGGAGTAGAGGTTAAATGAATGGAAAGCTAAGAGCTAGTGAATTATTACAAGCTCCTTTTATACAAATAAAAGCTAAAGTAGTTATTCCAGGTACTACAAATGGAATACCAAATATAAAAGAAGAAAATAGATATGTATTAGCTCCTTCTGCTAAGAAGATAGGAACATATATTAGGAATCAATTATTCGGTAGTGATTTAGTAACTCAAACTGAAGGACTAGATATAAATTGGTTAATGCCTACACTTGGCAAAGCATTAGAAGAGGCTGTATATGATAAAGAATCCTTTATATATATCCATAGGTTTGATAATAAGGTTTATCTAGAATGTATACCTAAGTGTATGATACATAACTTAGTCCAAAAGTTTGATAGAGTTATGAGCTGCGATATTATCCAAGACTTTGAGGCTAACGATACTATTTATTCGTTAGAACGACATATAGAGCTAAAAGAAGACGGAACTTCCACAATCAAAATGCAAGCCTATGAAAAAGTTAAAAACAAAAATGAATGGTTAAAGATAGATATAGGACGTTTTAATAAAATTACTAATAGTAATTATAAATCTTTCTATAACCTACCATACCAACCAATAATTAATATAGATATAGGACAAGACTTCTTTAAGGATAGTGAAAAGTTCTTAACTGAAGAAATGCACATATTTAATACACTAGCTGATGAAATAGAAAAGACTAAGACTAGGATAGTTACAAGTCAGCATTACCAAACTGGTGATGTAACTACAAATTGGCAGCCTAGAAAAAATATGTATGAAATAGAAACATTATCGGTTAAAAATATGGAAGATTATTTTACATTACTTCCTGGAGATAGAGAACATCAAATATTCGAGTTCTTACAAGGTGATATAAGAACCGATAAATATATAGAGAGTTTTAAATTTTGCGACTATCAAGTAATACAGTTAGCAAACTTAAGCCCAGCTACTTTTGGATATGAAAAAGACTCATATCAGAATGTAGCTAATATAGAACTAAACGCAAACTTAACTGATATGACAATAGAGGCTATTAAAAGACAATTAGAGCCACAAATAAATAAGTTAATAGAAAATATAGTCAAGTTACAGCAAGCCTTGAAAATTACCATAAATGAATTACCTAGTGACCTTGTATGGGATTATGGCAGTAACGAAAGATTTGACGATATGAAGAAGTTACAAGTACTTCAAAGAGTACAACAAGTAGTAGGTATACCTTATAGCACTAGAGCTAAGATTACTACACCTATTCTTAACAAGTTAATAGATGAAGAAGTTAATTCAGACGATTTAATCAGTGAATGGAAAAAAGAAAGAGAAGATTTAAAAATTGAATACGAAGAAATCTAGTGAGCTTATAGATAAGAATGTATACCTAGTAAATGTACGATATACAAAAATGATGAATAAGACTAAAGAGCTTTACTTTAAGTGTTTAGAAGAAGGTAAATCAAAGGAATACTTTGAAACTGAAGTATCTAAGATATGGGATAACGTAGACCATAGATTTATGGATAAACAAATAGCCAAGTTAAAGGAATGGGTACATAACGATAATGTAGACCAAGCTATTAATTTAGGAAGATTTAAAGATAAACAATACTTAGAAACTTTAGGGTGGACGTTTGACGATGAATACTTCAAGATAACACCAGAAAGTGACTTCATTAAATTTGAACAACATTTTAAAAGGAATGTAGTTACAAATTATGAAGTAGCTTATGAGTCTATAAAGAATACTGATAAAGAAAGATACTTGCTAAAAAAAATGAGTAAGTACGATAAACAAGTAAATCAAGTAGTAGCTTATTACCATAAAAATGGCATGTTAGCTCACTACGTAAAATTATCAAGCTATTTAGCTATGGTACACAATGTAGACCTTACAAGGTCAGCTTGGAATCAAACAATAGCCGATAGTGAAAAGTTAGATAAAAGGGAGTTTATAATTCCTTACCACCCTTTTAGTTGTGTAGAGTGTTACGAATGGCAAAATAGAGTTCTAACATCTTTACAAGTAACTCAAATGTTAGGGATAGAGGCAAGCGAAAGAACAGGAAATATATTACACCCTAATTGCAAATGCACATTATCTATTTATTGGAGTCCTACTCAAATAAGTGCTGATGTAATACCTAGAGAGATGATTATAGAACAAGGTAGTATTAGACAAAAAGTAAATGCTTTAACACTTAAAAGAACCAATTTAAAGACCGATTTAAAGATATATCAGTCTTTAGGTGAAGAAGGACAAGTAGATAAGGTAAAAGCTAAAATTAGCAAGTTAAACAAAGCTATAAGAGATGAAGTAGGAAAGCTACCTACGGAGTCCTTAAAAAAGCAAGTAAAGGTTATAAACCGATGACCAGTGACTTGAATGTCTTTAAACTTTAAGCAAAGGTACCAAAATGCACTTCCAGTTCTAGAATGGAGGGAAAATGTATGGATATTAGTAAATATCTTACAAACAAGGATATCCAACTATCCAATGAGGATATAAACCTAGAAAAGTTGGAAAAAGATATTAGGAAAGGTTATGTATTAGAGTCTGATAGTGAGAAAGCTATTAAAGAGGCTATAAGTAACAACTCTAAAGAAAGCACTTCAAAGTACGTTGAACTTGAAAACAAGTATAACGAGTTAGAAAAAAGTTACAATTCACTACAAGAAAGAGATACAAACCATACTAAGACTATTAGTGGTTTAAACCTACGTATGAGCTTAATGAAGGAAGGTTTCCCTAATGACAAACTTGACGAAGTAGCAAGTCTACGTTCAAGTATGTTTGCAGATGAAACGGACGACATTAAAGCTATAGGTCTTATTAAAGACAAGTTTGGAGCTACTTATTTCCCTAAAAAAGAAACAATAGATGTACCAAACGAGAGTTCTTTAGGAGACGCTAAAGTAGAAAATCACGAAATAAAAATAACAAGAAATACTCGCATTAAAGATATGTTGAAATAAGAAAGGACTGAGAAAATATGAACGCAAATTTTCCACAAGTAAATTTAGATTTACAATCATTTGTTAAAAGAGTTTATTACTCAATACTATATAATAGTACATTCTATAAATTCTTAAATGAAGCTTATATTGGAGATTTAAGACAAACAGGTGCTCCAATGATTGAAGTTATGAAATCAAATCCTGTAACTGTAAACGTAAGACAAGGTAAGGAAATCGCTACAAGATTAGACCCTACTTTAACTACATATACACCAACAAAGGTAGACTTAACTGAATTACCTATGGACTACTCTTTAAGAGTACCTATTCTATTAACAGGTTCTAATGTAGTAAATGCTATACAAGACGCTGCTGACCAAAAAGATAGTGCTATAGCTAAACAAATAGACACTTACGGATATACTAAGTTAAAAACTAGTGTAACTAACGTATCTCAATGGGCTCCAAGTGACTTACAAGGATATATTACAGCTCTTAATAACTTAAAAGCTAAATTATTTAACTTAGATGTTACTGACGGATATAGACTTGGCTTAGGTGCTACTGAATACGCTAACTTAGTATCAGCTTTAACTTCAATCTTAAAATATGAAACTATGGCTGGTGTAGAAGGTGTAGACCGTGGCGAAATAGCAAGAGCTTACGGAGTAGATATATTCCCTATTAACGATAACTATATTAATCCTACAGTAGAAGGACATACTGAAACAGTTAAAGGATACTTCTTTAATTCTATAGCTGTAGTAGGTGACTCATTCTTTGATAGTTTTGCAAGTTATCCAGGTAACTATCCAGGATATCCAGGATATTTTGTAATTGAAGGTAACCAAATGTTTGGAGCCGAAGTAGTACGTAGCGAGGCTATCATAAAATTACAAGCTGAAACAGTATCTTAGTTAGAAAGGAGGTCAGAAAATGACTTTCTTTACAAAAAATGATTTTGAAACTAAATATCCTCACTTACATATTGATAATGAAGATTTATGGAAAATAGAAGCCGTTAGTGAAATGATATTCGCTCAAGTGGGTAACAGGTACAAAGATAGCACTTGGAATCCAAAAACGGCTCCTACTCCTATAAAAAACGCGTCTATGGAACAATTAAGGTTCTTATTAGAATATGATATGCCTTTATTAGATAATAGAGGAACTATCACGGCTGGAAATATGACAAGTGACTTAAAAACCGATTATTCCACTCTAGCTTTAAGAATACTTGCTAATGGTGGGTATTTATATAGAGGTAATCCAATTAATACAAATATGGGAGTTAATATACCTTTTTAATGTATAACGTTAATGGTATGAAAGCTACTCTTATACAAAATAATAGGGGTAGTAGTTCGGTATATGACGATCAAGATAAGAGGGAAGTTCCTATTAAAGTATGCCCTTATAATGTAGACCAAGCCGTTAGGTTCGGCGTATATACTACACCAGAGGCTAAAGGTTACTTTATAGTCAAATCTAAGGTAGACATAAAAGAGGGAGACGAAATCCTTTTCCTAAATAGGACTTATTCTGTCTTAGAAGTACAAGATAATTGGATATGGAATAAATTAGCTAATATAGGTGTATTAGTAAAATGAGTTACGGAATTAGTATAAAAGTAGTGAAAGACTTACCCGTAGAGCAACTTAAAAAGTGGCAAGACAAAGTTGTATATAGTTTAGCTAGAGCCACATTGGACTTTACGAACTCAAGCCATTATTTCCCATATAGGAGTGGGGAATTAAATAAAAGTTCTATGGCTAGAGGGGTTATTCCTATAGGACAAAGTACATACGGCTTAGGTTATCAAGGAAGTACAACTTATGCTCCTAGAGTATGGCAAATGGGTAGTAATACTAATTGGACTAACCCTAGTACATTACCTCAATGGTATATAAGTACCTTTGAGAAACATAAGACTGAGTTACTTCAATTAGCAATTAAAAACGCCGAAAGTGAGGCGAAATAATGAACGAAACGGATAGAAGAAATAAGAACCTAGTACTTATACAATACTTAAATTCCATAATAAATGGGTTTAAGGTAAAAGCTGAATACTCGACAAACGATAACGATATAAAGGCTATTGTAGTACAAGAAACTTCAGGACAAAAAATCGTCTTCTATGATAATGATAATCCATTATATAACTACTTTAATGTAGAAATATTCGGAGCAAATATAGAAGAAGAGTATAAGACTAGTGCCAAAATAGGTGACTTAATAGGTAAGAGTATATATTTAGATTTTCAAAACCAAAAATGGCAAATAATATTCAAACAATATAGTAATCCAAGAACTATACAATATTATGACATTAGAAGAGTTAGTTACATAATGACTCTACAAGTAATCATAAATCGTATAGCCTAGAAAGGAAAATAAAATATGAATTGGTTTATTAATAATAGAGAACTAATTAAAGGTTTAGAGTTTAATACGGGAACTTCTGCAAGTCCTACATTTACTGAGGCTTGTACTTCTAGTGAAATAAATCTAGAAACTGACTGGGAAGAAAAAAACTTCTATGTATGGTGTGACGCTATTCAAAGAACTATTCTTACTGGTGGCTCACTAAAATTAACAGGTACATTGAAACTAGACCTTAACAATAGTGCTGACTTAGGACTACTTGCAAAAATCCATACTTTTATCAAAGACGGAGAAATATCTCAATTTAACGACCAAGTACAATTTGAGTTATTAAGTGGAGTAAATGAGTCAGTGTTAACTTATACAAAATATCAAGTTCCTTGCGTTATCAAATTAAGTGATATAGGAGGAGCTGCTGAAGACGAGGCTGAGTTCAGTTATGAAATTAGCTTACAAGGAAAAGGAACAGTAGTCACTGGATAAATCCTTTTAGGTAGGAGGGATAAACCTTCTACCTTTTTTTATTAGAAAGGAGTGAGGTTATGCAAGGAGCTGAAGTCTTAACAAAGTTCACGGCTGATAGTAAAGAAGTAGACAAGGCAACATCTAATCTTAGTAAAAAACTTGGAGGATTGGCTAAAGGTATAGGAAAATCATTCGTTGCTGGAGTTGGTGTAGCTACCGTTGCAGTAACAGGCTTATTAAAAACTAGTGTAGACGCATTCGGCGAAATGGAACAACTATCTGGAGGAGCTCAAAAGATATTTGATGAAATGGACTACTCAAAGATAGAAAAAGACGCAACTAATGCTTATAAAAATATGAATATGAGTGCTAGACAATACCTTAGTGCCATAAATACAGTGGGAGCTAATTTTGCAAGTACATTAGGAGACGAAAAAGGGTATAAAGTTGCTAAAGACGGATTGCAAGCTATTTCAGACTTTGCTAGTGGTACAGGACAAAATGTAGATGTATTAACACAAAAGTTCCAAGCCATAGCTAAAAGCACAAGTTCTTATCAAAGTATAGCCGACCAATTCGCTGGTATACTTCCAGCTACATCAAAAGAGTTCTTAAAACAAGCTCAAGACTTAGGATATCTAAGTAAAGAGTATAAAAATCTTACTGAAGTGCCAATGCCCGAATATCAAGAGACTTTATCTAAAATGCTTAAGAAAGGCACTAAAGAACTAGGGTTACAAAATAACACAGCAAATGAGGCTACTAAGACATTAACTGGTAGTCTAGCAGCAGCGAAAGGGGCTTTTGATAACTTTATAAGTGGGGTAGGTTCTATAGACGATGTAGTATCTACATTTATAACGGCAAGTAAACAAATAGGGAAAGCTATAACACAAATGTTACCAATAGTTACCGACGGATTAGTAAGTATTATAAATGGATTGATACCTCAAGTTCCTAATTTAATTCAAAAATTATTACCAAGTGTAATACATGGAGCTATATCCTTAGTTCAAGGAATAATAAACACTTTACCTACATTTCTTACAATGTTGGCTAATATGTTACCTTCCATTATTACTTCTTTAATACAAGGATTCACTAAAGTAGTAAATTCTCTAGCAGAACAAGCTCCAGTATTAATTCCTTTAGTAGTAAATGCAATTATAGACGGACTTTTATCTATCTTAAATAATATAGATTTATTAATAGATTGTGGAATCCAACTATTATTAGGACTTACGGAGGGCATAATATCAGCCATACCTCAGCTAATAGAACGTATGCCATTGATAATACAAAAAGTAGTAAGTGCTCTTTTATCTAATGCTCCAAAATTAATGACCGTAGGACCTAGACTAATCTTACAATTAGGTAATGGTTTGATAAATTCTATCCCTTCATTAGTATTAAGAGTTCCACGTATTATAAAAGCTATAATAAATGGCTTAAAAGACGGGATTAAAGGTGCTAGTGATGTAGGAAAGAATATAGTAAAAGGTTTATGGAACGGCTTAGGTTCGATGAAAGACTGGGTAATAAATAAGGTCAAAGGTATGGGAAAATCTATACTTAAAGGACTTAAATCCGTACTAGGAGTACACTCACCAAGTACCCAGTTTGCACTTGTTGGTAAATTTAGTGGTGAGGGATATATAGAAGGACTTGAAGGAATGCAAAAAGAAATAGATAAGACAGTAGGTGCAACTTTTAACCCTTTTAGTAATAGTTCTATAGGTTCTATGAATGCAAGTACTCCACAAACTAATATAACTATTCAAAATTCAATGAAATATGACGCACTAGGACAATTAGTCAATAATGTTAAAACGTTCTCTGGTGGGGCTAAAAATGACTATAACTATGTAGGAGGGTACTAATGATTAGAATGACTATAAATGGTGAAGAGGTAGTTAGTAGCAATTCTTTTGAAATAACAGAAGAAATGTTATCTACTTCTTCAACAATACTTAATAACTTATATCCTAAAAGTTGGGAGTCAGATAAAGACTATTCAAGTAGGTTTTATTATCCAAAAGATTATTCTAAATGCGTAATAACTAATAATGACGAATTAGTTTTTAGTGGTATCGTTAAGAATACGGCTGAAATATCACTTAACCCTTACGAACCTAAATATTGTAGCTTACAAGTTTTATCATATAAGGCTTTATTATCCGAGGGGGATACTTTAGACTTTGTTATTTCTGATAAGACAGTCTTACAAGCTATAGAAATGGTTACAAATGCAATAGCGAAATATGGTTTTGTACTAGGCAATGTCAATATAGTAGGAGCCGACGATGTAATAGGAGCTTATTCTACATTAAATAAAACCGCTTATGATGTTTTTCAGTTCTTAGCTGATATAACAGGTTCTAAGTGGAGTACAAGGGTAATAGACGAAAATACACTAGCTATAGACTTTTACGACCCTACATTAATGCCTAGAGGAACACAAATTGAATATACTAAGGAATGGGCTGAAACAAATAGACTTGTAAATCTAGAGTTTAAATATGGAACGTATGATTATCGTAATAAACAAATAATGTTATCAAGTGAAATGTTCGCCGATATAGAGTATAACGAGAAACTTATAGCAAACGGCTACTCTAAGGACTATATAACTACAAATAGGATAGGATATGTTTCTTCTATCTTAGTCAATGGTAAAAGTAAGACAATAGCTACTACCAACGAAAAAGACATTGGAGTCTATGCCGACTTTTATTACACTATAGGCGAAAATACATTTAGTCAAAATGAAAATAACACTATCCTAAGCTCAGGAAGTGTTATCCAATTAGTATATACACCTATTATAAACGGGAGAGAGATAATCTCAAATGCCGATGAAATAGAAAGAGTAGGCACTCAATTAGGTGTTAGTGGAGTTATATCAAGGTATGAAGAAAGAAACGACGTTACTAATAGTGACGAATTAATCAATATAGGTTCTACTTACTTAAAGTTTAAGGGTGAGGCTGAAATTATACTAACCTTACAAACCCATAATAATAACTTATACGAGATAGGACAAATAGTTTATTTCAACGCTCCTATAAGTGAATTATCAAAAGACTATATGGTAAAAACAAAGACAACTAATATCGTGACTGTGGGGAATAATACCTATGAGATTTTCTATACATACGAATTATCAAGCTCGTTCAATGGCGAAAAGGCTATAAATTGGTTTGATAATCAACGTAATAAGACTCAAGGCAATATTTCAGAGGGTCAATACATAAATAGAAATGTAGATATTGAAAGTGTAGCTAATATTGTATGGGATAACTTACAAGTACAAGAAATAGAAGTTGATGAAACTTATCCAAATGGTAACGCATTAAATAGCATAATAGAAACTATTTTAAAGTAGGTGATTAAATGACGAACGATTATAAAACAAACTTGTTAGAATATCTAACGGGTAACTTAAATAATACGGATAAGAGCAAAACTCCTTATTATGAAACTAATACTAATGAGAGTTACTCTTCTACGATATATGGAAATCAAAGCGTAGAATGTCGTGACGG
>Ga0326511_10002618_pt1 | contig 14562 bp, 4 predicted proteins | sample 0_2496_0518_D_FD_203701 | JGI IMG/M metagenome (GOLD analysis project Ga0326511, IMG submission 203701) | Bovine rumen microbial communities from UC Davis, California, United States - 0_2496_0518 | ecosystem: Host-associated > Mammals > Digestive system > Stomach > Rumen | place: USA: California... | reverse complement strand
AAAGCTCACCGTCAGCAGTCCGGCCTTGTGCGCCAGCATCCGGTACCATTCTATCTGCTGACAGATGCGGATGAGCTTGATGGTCTTCATGTCCTTGGCCGGAACCTCCTTCTCGCCCTCCTCCGGCGTGGTGTAGGTCTCGCGGTATTTGCCTTGCGCCACCTGCTCCAGGCGCTCCGTCACGTCGGCATGCGCCAGGCGCGGGTCCTGCTTCGCCTTGCCCGTAGGCCGCACGGTGGTAGCGGTGATATCCACATACTCCTGCCGTAGCCGGTCGTACTCGCTGAGCACATGCTGATAGAGCGTACTGCCCAGCAGCGGCTCCAGCGCCACCGCTTCCTCCTCCTCCAGGTAGCCGAACAGCACCTGCGGCTTGTCCCAGCGTGCCGTAGGCATCAGGCTCTGTATCTCGTTCTGTGTTGTTATTAACATGGTCGTGTCGTTTTTGTGTCTGCAATATCGCATGAAAGCGGTTGAAAATCAAGGGCACTCGGCGAAGCCAAGGACAACAAAAAGACCGCTACCCATCACGAGCGGCGGTCTTTTCTATTCAATAACTAAAAACCTAAAACTATAAATTACTACTAACCTAAAACAATTCGCGGCGTCGCTACGCCTAAGCCTATGAAAACACTACTAACTCTGTTCGTCCCCCGGCTGCTCGCCGTCTATCTGTTCGTCGATGTCGTGTGTCATCTGTATGTGCCGTCCCATCTTGCCGCGCAGCAGGTCCTCCGGGTTCAGTTCCTTGTAGCCGCCGGCCACCGTCACCTTGCACACCATCACCGTGCAGATGCTGCCCACGAGGATGTTGGTATATACGCCCGGCCACCAGTCATAGAGCACACCGCCAAGGGCTGGCACACCGAAGTTGACGGTAGTTGCCGTGAGCGCGATGGCTGTCACTATCTTCACTATCATTCGGAAGAAGCGGGGCATCCGTTGCACCCAGCGCTCCTTCAGTTCGTTTCCTGTGTTCTTAATCTTCTCGCCCATAGCTATGTCCTTTCAATGTGAAGACCTTTATCTGAAATAAGAATCAAGTCGTGCAACCCCTTCAGTTGGGCCGATAGCGACGATATGTTGGCGTCGGTCTTGCCTAAGCGTTCCAGTACTTCACTCTCCATCGACTGTAAGCGGTCGAGGATATTATCCTGCTTCTTCGACTGAGAATCCTGTCGGTCGCGGATGTTCTCCAGTGTGCTCTCTAAGTTCTCTACTGTAGTCTCCAATACCGCCACGCGGATTTTCAGCTGGTGATTCTCGCGCCACTGCCATCCCACGGCTGCCAGCAATATCGGCACCAACAGGGGCCAGAGGTCAATCATTACTTGGTTCATTTCGTCTTCGAGTTAAAACATTATTCCGTTTCTTGTTATCCGAATATCGTTATAACGGCGTCCGAAATCAAGGGCAGTGCTTGCAGATGGCTGATGTAAGATGGCTGATGGCTGAGGGCGGATGCAACTTGAAACTTGAAACATGAAACTTGATACTTGAAACCTGAGACTTGAAACCTGAGACTTGAAACTTGAAACCTGAAACCACTCATCCCTCCAGCGCCATTGTCACCGTGAAGTCCACGTGCGGCATGTTCTGCTTCGACCGGTCGTAGATGCTGATGCTCTGCTTCGCCGGTTCCACGATGACGGGGACATACGTTCCGTTCGCATCTCCAATCGGGTACCGCATCCACCACTGCTTCCGCTTGCCGCCAAGGAACTCCAGTGCCCACCATTCGGCCCACTCCCGCGTGACATAGCCGCTCGACATCTGCCACGAACGCCGTCCGTCCTGACCGATGGCCATCAGCGAGCGCACAGGGCTGAACGTCGGACGCTCCGTGCGGCTGTATTGCGTCACCTTCACGTTAATGCCCATCGACTCTAATGTCTGGCCGCTGCATGTCTCAATGGCCCCTCGCCTGTTCAGGAAGAGGAAATCTACATACGGCAGGCTGTCGCGCAGAACAATCGGGGCGTGATTTGTTTGGCTGTCGGCGGCGGGCTGCGCGCTGGCAGGGTAAAACACACTTTGTGTACCAGCACTCTGCACGTCTACCCACGACGTAGGACTCAGACTGCCCACGCGCTCTGGTGTGTCCGTCGGCTTGGTCGATGCGTCGCCGTAGCGCAGGTTCTCATGTTCGCGGTACGACACGTCGGCAGCCTCCTTGCTCGGTATTGTGCTACGCTCCCACTCCGTGAAGCCGCCGATGGCGCACTGCCCGCCGGAGATTTCGCTGCTGTCTGTGGTGGTGAACACACCGTCGCTCGACAGATATTCTGTATGTACCCTGAGTGAATAAGGCTTATACGCTCTGACCCACGGTTCCGACGGACTGTTGCCGTTGGCCGCCGCCTGCGCGTCGCTAATCTCGTATCGGAAGTCCTCGCCAGCCCAGATGGCTTGCAGTGCCGACGATATATCGAACGATATGCTTGTCTGCCCGCCCGTATCTGCCTTGAACTCGCCTACCACCTTGCTGTCATAGACCACCTCCACGCGGATGATGGTAAACGGACTGGTAACAGGTTGCCCTTCCTTGCCCCACTGCAGTCCGCTGATGTCTATCACTACTTGTGAGTCGGCGAAGTAGGTCTTGCCGTTGCCGAACATGCCGCTGATTGTCACTGTATTGTTTGCCATAACTGAAACTTGAAACCTGAAACTTGAAACTAAATATACATAATCTCCATCACCACATTACCAAGCCCCGTTTGGTTGCTTACGGAGTACTGCATCTTCCGTATGAATCCCGTCACATCGCCGACGCGGACGCGTTTCGTCTTGTCAATGGTCTGCAGCTGAGCCAGCGTCATGCGCACCGTGCGCTTCACGATGCGGGCGTTGCGAATCCAGTAACTGTACTCCTTGTAGAACTGGTCAGCCAGTCCGCGCTGCTGCAGGTTCTGGTTGGTAATCTGCAGATAGCGGCGGTTGCTGTCGCTCTCTGGTTGCTTTGGATCGAAGTACGGGTTCGGCTTTTCTGCCCTTAGTTTCAGTGAGAAGCGTCCGTAGCGCGAGCCTATACCGTTGTCGATAATCATTTCCGATGACGCATAGTCTTCATTATATGCCATCCTGCATAATTGCATGAACGTGTCACGGCGTTCCGGCGTGCTGTTAGCCTCTATTATCAGATTCAGTCCACCGTTTTCCGTGTCGGCATCCATGCGAATTATCTCGTTAATAGAGTGCATGTTGTCTGGTCCGCCGTAGAGCCATGCAGTGTAGTCTTGTGTAAGATGGTCGTAGTCAGAGCCACTGTATTGCGTGGCCATGAGAAACCAACAATAATCACTTACCGGTCGGTTACTGAAAGTCCGGATAGGCACAAGGTTTACATTAGTGATATAACTTCCGTCGCTCTTCTGGAATGGGGCATTGCTGCCGGGGAATTGTCTATGTAGTTCAATTGCAGATTCTTCTGGTGTTTTAACTTTACTCATGTCATTGCCAGCTCCGCTGTAGTCCCATTCGTTTCCGTATGAGTCGCAGGTGTCAGGGTGTGCATTACTTACACTACCTGGCACTATCTCCCAGGCGTTGTTCTCGTCATCGTCAGGGTCGTCGTACTCGTTGACATACGCATCGCTGCCGCTGCCGCGCATGATGCCCAGCGTCAGCCCCCAGTCGTGGGCCTCGATGGGCGACACGCCTGTGTCATTCGGCTCGAAGTTGTCCTGCAGGTACAGTCGGTAGCCCTCATTGATGTGACCAGTTATGGCGATATCAGATATTTCGCAGGTGGCGTAGTGAAATACCATATCCATAAATCCATCGGTGGTTATGTTGTAGCGATAGCGCACTTTCGCTTTCAGTCCTGACTGGCTTGCCGACAAGTCGGACGTGATAGCAAACTCACCAGGCGAAACGATACCGTCGCCATGTGTCTTTGGACTTTCACTTCCAGAGCCATATTTTTGGTAGAGCTTCTCCACGTCATATACAGCATCCGCGTCATTATAAGACTTCACTCCAGGTTGCTTCTCTTCGTTGGGCAAGTCTTCAAGGTCTGGTCGCCGCACACGCATCTCTTCATCAACGAACAGCGCGAACCGCTGGTCATACTTTCCCTTGCGCTCCGCCTCCATGTTCAGGTCGTTCATAATGGCGGGGGCAAAACCTACATTGATGGTCTTGATGGTTTCTTCCTCGCCTGTGCAGTCGCCGTCCTCGGCATCCATATAACCAGCAAACTCAAACAGCGATTGGTGTAAGTCATAGATACGTTTTGCGTCTTTGTCTACCTTGATGCCATGAGCGTTGCCGTTGTTCGGGGTTACATAGCAAGTTTTGTCGAAGGCTGAAACTTTGTTGATGATATCTGCATACTCAGCGTTGAGTTTCCACTTTGAGTAGTCGTGCTTGTCGCTGTCGTCCACCCACAACTCTTTCTTGTGGGGTAGCATGTCGGCAAACCCTTTATAATAAAAGTGCGTGTCCTCCTTGTTGTCGCCGTAGGTCATGCGGAAGCCACGGATATTATTCTCCACCTTTACGTCATCGTCCACAATCTCGCACGTTATGTCCTGTACCTCCTCGCTCCGGAACACATTACGCAGCAATACGATTCGCACGCGCTTATAGTCGTTGCTGAACAGCAGGCGCACACCGAAGCCGTTCTCAATGGCGCTGATAACCTCAGATATTTCCACATTCGGGAAACAGTCGCTCGTGGCGATGGCGTCGAAGAGATAGCGGTTTTGTGCCAGCTGCGGATCATTGAAACCGTCGTAGTATTTCCGGATGTTGTCGGTCATTGGGGCAACCTGCACCACCTTGACGTCGATGCTCTCAATCTCCGGCACCAACGATGTCACGTCTTTGTCGTAGGTATGAGATGTGTCAAGAATGGTTTCAGTCACTCTCTCTAACCAAGGCCCGGCTGTAAAACCTTTACAGCTGAACCCGCAGTCGTCCGTCTTGACCAGTTTGGGAAGCCCGTCGAATGTTTTGGCTTCGTCATTATGATTGCCGAAATACTCAGGTATGAGAGACGTGCCGACGGAAGGAAGGTACCTCCCGTACTTCCAGTCATAAGCAGAATTGCGGATATACTTCGGCTCCTTGTAGGCGCAGTTGGTGTTGACGAAGAACAGTCGGCGTAGGTCCTCCACGTTCATCATCTGGTTCTCCTCGACGTAGATGCCCAAGTGCTTCATCAGGCAGCGCAGCCAGTAGATGACAAAGAAGTTCGGGGCTGAGTTTACGCGGTTGGCAGGCATGTACTCGTATTCGCGCTGTGCCTCCGGTTCTTCTGCGTAATTGACGGTCTCTTTGCCGTCCTTGTCAGTTTTCTTATAGTCGTACTTCTGGTAGCACAAGGCTATGTTGCAGTATGGGTGTGTCGGCGTACCGTCCTCATCCTCGGTGTAAGGGCTGTCGGTGTTCAGTTCATTAATTGGTTCATTGTCAACACCCGTTTTCTGATTGTCAAACCTGCCTTTTGGGAACACCATGCGCGGGTATTGCTGTGCCGAGTTCATGTCGTCCTCACCATCAACATCGAAAACGGTCAGTTCTTTATCATCGTCGCCTATAATAGGAGCGAGAGGTGTATGTTCCAGCACTCCAGCGTCAGACGCTCCACCGCCTTTGAATTTCACCGATGCCTCTAATTTCAGTCTGACATGCGACCACCGCTTCGTCCACAGTGCGAGCCCGAATCTCACGTCGCTCATCATCGGCACCTGGTTGGCCTTGGCTCCCTCTATCCGCTCCTCGAAAGTCTTCTGCCCGCTCTCGATGGCGATGTCCACGTTGCCTTTCGCATCCACCTCAGCTTCGTCGCCGAGTTTCAGGTAGCCGAGATGGAGCGGCACACCTCCCGTCCACAGGCGGGCCTTGCGCTTGTTGATCTGCTCATGCAGCCGCGAGCCGTGTATGTCGCCCGCCGTGCCGAACAGGTGCGCGTTGGCGCGTACGTTCAGTGTAAAGTCGTAGGACCACACGTCGCCGTCGGCAAAAATCTCCGACGTTTCGGTGATGGTGAAGGTTTCGTCCGGCTCCAGCACGGCGAACTGACTGCCGGTAGGGTTCGGGTTCTCCGTAGTAGGGAGGTCGAATACTTCAAGTGCAAGATGTTCCATGATGATTCTATATCGCCTTTGTTCGCACACATTATATGTATATAGCGGGTGCGAATCAAGGGCAGGGAAGATGGCTGATGTAAGATGGCTGAGGGCAGAAGATGGCTGAGGGCTGATGTAAGATGGAAGAGCACAACCCGCATGGCAACATCATCCATCAGCCATCAGCCCTCAGCCCTCTTCCGCCCTCAGCCATCAGCCATCTTACATCACAGATATTTCTCCCCGTGGCGCTGGGCTTCCTTCTGCATCTTGTTGACCATGTTGGGTATGCCCTCGGGGCCCGTCCAGATGTTCCGTGCGACGATGGGCTGGTTCAGCCGCTCCAGCAAGGCTTCCTGAATGGCGCTGTTGCGGTCGAGCGCAGTGAGCATCTGCTCCATCCCCATGCCGCCCGTTCCCTCAGCCGTCAGCCCTCCGCCATCAGCCATCTCCCCGAACTCCCCGATGTTGCCGTCGGCGAAGGCTCTCACGCCGCCGCGTCGCCGCGAGGGCAACTGCGAGATGGAGCCGCCGTTGTAGAGCGTCTGGATGTCGCGCCAGATGCCCGTCTCGTTCATCTGCAGCAGGCGGGTGGTCTTGGCGTCGATGATGGCCTCGCGGCCTGCCTCGCCCACGAGGTGGAACTCCGGTCCGTTGGTGATGTGCGTCTTTGCCCCCTTACCCATGTAGCGGGCGCGGTAGGTCTTGCCGTCGGCCCCGTCCACGTTGTACTGCCTGCCAGGAGTCAGCGAGGCGGGGTCGGTCAGCTCATCAACATTACCCGTTTTGTAGGTCAGCATACCCGTGGAGAGGCGGCCTGCGCCTACCGATGCACCGGTGGCCTGGGCTATCTCGCTCTTGCTCTTGGCAATCTTGCTGGCCGCCAGACCCATCAAACCGCCAAGCAGTCCGGTGAAGATGGCATAGACGGGAACAGCACCCCACCCTAACTGGCTCCACAGCTTTCCCAGCACCGATGCTGAGTTCATGGCAGCGTCGGCAGTGGTCTTGCTGAAGTCAACAGTCAGGGCGGTGATGGCCGATTGTCCGGCAGCCTGGATAGCCATCATGCTGAACTTCTGCGCAGCACTCAGATTGTCGTTCGACATCGCTTGATAGGCAATGCCGTAGAGGTTGGCGGCGGCGGTCATCTTCGCGAAGGCCGACTGCGTGCTGGAGGTCATCTTCTGGCTGGACTCCTTGGAACCTTTCTCCTGCTTGTGGAACTGGTCGTCGAGAGCCACCTTCACCTTGTCAATGGCTCCTACCTGACGCTCTGCCGACAGCTCGGCTGCTTCTGCCTGCTGCTCCCAGGGAAGCCCCACGTTGTTCGGGTCGAGGAATACAGACGGGGCACTCTCCGTCGTAGTGGTCTGCGTTGCCTGCTGCTCTGTCTCATAGCCGATGCGTTCGATGGTCGGGTTCGGCTCGTTGCCGCTCGGTTCATAGCCAAGCCCGCTTGCCAGTGACGTATCGACCTTGCCGTCCATAGCCGCCGTCAGCCCGACGATGGCCTCGGTGTTGGCGAGCGTAGCGTCCGTATTGGCATCCACCGAGGCGTTCTGTGCGGCGGCATTGAGCCAGTCGGTTATCTGCTCCGACATCTTCATGTTCAGGTCATCCATGAGCTTGCGCCACGCTTCGGCCTGTGCGTTCTCGCGCTCTATCTCATGCTGCCTTTCCAGTGCCTGTCGCTCGTCGAGGTATTCATAATGGGCCTTGGCGTCGCTGGTGCCGGCATCGTCGATGACGACGTAGGTGCCTGCGCCTGGCCCGCCTTTGCCCGTCAAGTCCAACTTCGCCCGCTCGTTGTAGTATTCCGCATCCCCCGCATGGCTGGCCTCGAATACTCCCTGTAGCGAGCTTGTCAGCAGGTCAGCCCACTCGCGCAGCGACGTATAGAGGCGGTTTTGGCTCTCCTCCTGAATCTTCAGCAGCTCGGCTTTCTGCTGCTCCTCCTTCTTCGTTTCCTCAGCCAATGTCAGGCCCAGCGAGAGGCGCACGTTCTCAGCGTCGCGCTCGGCGTTCGTCGCCTTCAGCAGCTCGTCTCCTGCTTTCACGATGTCGTTCTTCTGCTCCGCCAGCTTCGCCAGCTTGCGGTGCTCCTCGGCTTCCGCCTTCAGTGCCGCCATGCGCTGGTTGGCCTGAGTGCGGTACATGTCGTACTGTGCCTTCTGCATGCGCATCTGCACCTCTATCTGCTTCATGGCCAGCCGCGAGGCCACGTTGTCGCTCGCCGCCCCGGCACCTATCAGGCTGTTGGCGCGGCTCACCGAGTCCTGCTGCATACCCAACTGGGCCAGCGCCTTGTCGAAGGTGGCCTTCATCGACATGCCACCGATGCCGCGAGCGTCGTCGTTCCAGATGATTTCCACGTCCTTCTTGATCTGACTCGCCTCCTTCTTGATGGCGTCCTGCACCTCCTGATAGGTCTTGCGCAACTGTCCCATCACAGCCTGCTTCAGCATGTCGCTCTTGCTGATTTCCTCGGCGGTGGCGGTCATGCCCTCGTTCACCATGCGGCGCAGCAACTCGTCGATGTCTATCGAGTATGCGTCGGCGGCTTGCCGCAGGTAGAAGGCCATCTCGTCGTAGCTCTGGGCGGTTATCTGCTCGTTGCTGTACTTCGGCTCCTTGCCCTGCCGTGCCAGTTCCTCGTTCTCGCGGCGGTACTTGGCGGCCAGCACGCCCATCTTGTCGAGGTTGTCCTGCAGGTTCTTCGTGATGCCGTCGTAGGGCCGCTCCTTGGCCAGCGTGTCCTCGATGAACTTCATCTGCTTGCCGATGGCTTGGGCAGCCTTCAGGTAGGAGCGCTCGGTGTCGAGCACCACCTGCGACATCCAGCGATGGACGATGGCCGCGCCCTTGTCGCCCGACTTCTCGATGGCATCCACAAACTGATTGGTCTTCGCTATCGCTGCCTTGACAAACGACTCCGAGTCGCCCGTGCGCTCGGCGATGATGCGGATGATAGCGTCCAGCTCCTCCTGCGTCACCTCCTTCTGCTTGCGGCTGTAGAGCTTCTGCAGTTCGGCGCGTCGCGTCTGCCACTCGTTGTCGTTCTGTATGGTGCGCCGCCAGGCCTCGCCCTCGGTTATCTCCTCGTCGTTGCGGGCCTGCTCTATGCGCGTCTTGCGCTCCGTGTAGTAGGCGTCCAGTTCGTGCAGGTAGGCATCCATCTCGTCGCGGAACTGCTTCTTGGCCCCACGCTCCTTCTTCGGGTCGAGCCAGTCGCCGGTGTTCGTCAGGTGGCGGGCGTGAAGCTCGTCCTGAATCTTCAGTCGCTCCGCGTTGTACCACTCGATAACCGTGCGCATGTCGCTCGACATACCCTTTTCTATTGCTTTCTTCAGGGCCTTGTCCTCCTCTAATACTGCCTTTACATCGGTGTCGGTCTGGATGGCGTTCACAAAGTCCTTCATCTGCTTGCGGCGGTTCACCAACTGTTCAGCCGTCATGTTCTTCCAGTCGGTGCTCTCGGCTGGCAGACGGTTGCCCCAGATGTTGTTCGTCTCAGTATCGAGCGTGCTGAAAGCATCGAAGCCCTGCTGTATCTTATCGCGTGCCCTCTGCAGGCGGCTGCTGTCAATGAACTTCTTGTTCTTCTCCAGCACGTCGGTCACAAACTGCTTGGTCTGCTTCTGCTCTGCCGTTTCCAGTTCGTCCACGTTCTCGTTCACTCCCTCCAGCGCACGGGCCAGTTCGGCATAGGCATCGTTGCGCTCCTTGGCCGACAGGCCGCTCTGCCGTAGCAGTGAAATCTGTGCGTTGATATTATCTTTCAGCTGGCCGACGATAGTAGTGGTCGATTCTTTCAGGTCTTCCTCCGTAGCTCCGAGGTCTTCCTGATAGAGCCTGCCCGTCTTGGCATTCTCGCGCTGCATGTCGAAGTATTCCTCCAGGTAGTCGCCACGAAGGTTGTTGCCCATAAACTCCTTCGATGTAGTCCAGACGTATTGCCCTCTGCTCGTACCATAGTTACTCTTGTAGTAGTCGATACCAGTAATGTCCTTGATAGCATTGCGGCTCAGTCCGTAGTTCTGTTGCAGGTGGCGTGCCATCCATACGGCGGTCAGCTGTTCGAGCGAGGCATTGTCGTTATAGAGCGAGCCGAGACTTTTCTTCAGCTGGTCGCTGGCCACGAGGTCGCCGTTGGCGTTGGTGGTGTAGCTCTTCGACAACATCTTCCTGAAGGCCAGTCGTGCGCTGGCGGCCTGATCGCCCGTCATGCGGTCGTCCTCGGTCATCTGGCTCACGATTTTTGCCCAGTCGTCGCTCAGGTCGTCCTGGTGTTTCTTTTCGTTCTCTTCGATAGATGCCTGCTTCTGTCTCATCAGTATCTCGCGGCGGATGGCAGCGGCAATCTTGTTGTGGGCAGCTGCCACCATCTCGGCGCGGTCGTACTCCGTGAGCATGAAGCCCAGATACTTGCTGTAGTTCTGGTTGATGTTGGCTATGGCTGTACGGTGGTCGTCGGTGGCTTTCGTCATGCGGATTTCCGCCTCGGTGGCTTTGTCCGTTCCGGCGGTCAGCCCTTCGGTGGCTTTCCTGGCAGCATCCAGTTCCGCCGTGGTGTCCTTCAGATGGTCGAAGTACACACCCAGCTTCTCCGTAGCCCTGTCGGCCTCCTGATTGGCTTCGGCCAGAGCCTTCTTCTCTGCGTCCACACTGGTCACGATGTCGTATATCGCCTTGCCCAACGTGTAGAGCAGGGCAATGACGGCCACGATGATATTGGCCTTCATCGTCGTGTCGAGACCCTTCCATGCCGTTTTCAGTCCGTTGATGCTGAAGATGCTCACCTTCGAGGCGGCACCCATGCCGGAGATGGCTCCCGTGGCCGACTCCACAGCCTCGCCAGCCTGTTCGCCCGCCTCCTTGGCGTCGCTCAGTGCGTCGCCTATATCGCCCACCACGTCGGCGGCTTCCCCCACGCCCTCTGCCGCATCCGATATAGCACCGGTGGCGTTGGCCGCTTTCGCCATCTCATCAGCCGCTTTCTGAGCACTCTCCTTCAGGTAGTCGAACACACTGCCCGCTGCCGCCGGTATGCTGGTCAGACCACTCTTGATGGCAACTACGGAAATGACGGTAGCGTTGAATGCCGTGTTGAGCGGTCCGCTTATCAGGTCAACGATGACGCGCAGGGCATCAATCACGCCGCCCAGCGCATTATTTGCCGACGTGCCTACCCACATCTCCTCGAACTGGTTCTTCAGTCGCTCCCACTTGGCGGCGGTCGTCTCGCTCATACGGTCATACTCCTGCTGTATGGCAACATTTTCCTCATAGGCTTCGGCGGCTATACCCAGATGCTGACGCAGCACATCGACGTTCTGCGACAGTCCAGCGAACACGATACCCGCCCTTGCACCCTGCTGGTTCAAGTCCTTCATGATGTCCTGCATACCGCCCATGCCCAGCATCTTCTCGATGTCGTCGGGGTTCATGCCCGCATCCTTGATATGCTGGAAGATGGCAAGCATGGCATTCATACCACCGCCTGCCTCGTCGAACATCTTGCGCAGGGCCTCGGGAGCCATGCCGATAGCCTTGGCCACCTCGAAGGCGTTGTTCTTGATGGCTGGAATCATTCGCGAGAGGGCAGTAGCAGACATCTCGACCCTCATACCGAGGGCATCAACCGTAGAACCGAGGGCTGCAACCTGGTCGATGGTGATGCCGCTCTGAGCGCCCACGGCACCGACGCGCTTCACGAAGTCCGTAATCTGCGGAGCGGCGGCGGCTGAGTTGGCACGCAGCTGGTCGATGGTCGAAGCAATCTTCTCCATAGCCACAGCCGTTGCCGACGAACCTTCTACCAGTCCCTTGTCCATGTCCTTCTTAATCCTGTTCACCTCGCCCGTAGCCAGAGCCACCTTCATCATCTGTGTGGCACCGTCGGCTCCCATTTCAGGCAGGGCGACAAGCATCTTGTTAGCGGCCTCGGTGAAGCCCAGTATGTCCTCCTCAGCCTTCAAACCCAGCTGGCCGGCCTTGGCACTCAACTCGGTCAGAGCGACAAGCGAAGTTCGTGTATCAAGGTCTCGCAGCTTGTCCGTCAGCCTGCCCACCTGCTCGGCGGTCATCTGCGTGGTCTTGCCCACCTCGCCCATGCGGTCGGAAAGTTCCATCATGTCCCCCAGCGTGCCAGACACTTTCTGCCACAAGCTGTTGAAACCCATATACATCACGACGTAGGTCTTCAGGCGGCTGAAGGCTTTCTCCCAGGCAGTGGCGCTGGCCTTGGCCTGGCCCTCCATCTCCTTCATCACGTTCTTGGCGTTGCGCACCTGCTCGGCGAAGCGCTTGTACTCCGAGCTGTTCTGGCCGAGCGACTGCTCCATCTGGCGCAGTTGTCCGTCGGCGCGCTTGATGGCTGCGCGCAGCTCGTCGAGGTTCACGGCGTTGGCAGGCGTCTCGATGAGCGTGCGCATCTTCTCCTGCGACATGTTCACGTTATCCTGCTCGAACTTCAGCGAGCGCAGCTTCTTGGTCAGGTCGTCGAGTTCCTTTTCCTGAGCGTCCACGGCGTTGCCCAGATCGCGCTCGGCCCTTATCTGCTTGATTAGTTCCTCGCGGCGACGCTCCAATGCCTGCGTGGCCTGCTGTATTTCCTGCGCACTGGCGGCAAAACCTTTCTTGCCAGCGCCCTCGGCAATCTTTTGCGCGTCGGCCAGCTTCATCCACTCGCCCGTGGCCTCCTTCAGCTCCTTGTTCATCTCGCCGATGGTCTTGCGCAGCTCCTCCCACCGCTTCTGCCCGTCGGCGGTAGAGCGGTCCTGAGCCATCGCCTCGGCTTCCAGTACCTTGATGCCCTCCTGCATCTCCTCGCGGGTCATTCGGCGGGCTTTCTGCACCTGCTCCTCCACCTCCACCAGTCCGAGGGCTTCGGCCTTCTCATGCTTCCAGTAGTCCAGTTGTTCCTTGGCATACTGTTTTCTCTCTTGGAAGTACTCAACCCATCCCTTCTGGCCGGTGGTAAACGTACTTCCGTCGTCCATCGTTTCCTGTCGACCGCCGATGGCTTCGCGCAGGTCGTCAATCCTCCATGCCTCGCGCTTATACTCCCTCGTCTGTTTGCGAAACCACGAACTGTTTTTGTGTTTCGCCTCCAGTTCGGCCAGTTCCTTCTCCATCTTGTCGAGTTCGGCAGTGGCCTCTTTGAGCTGCTGTTCGTAGTCGTCGACATCCTCGGCGTATTGCTTGATGGTATTGTCAAAGTTTGACACATGCTGGCTCAGCTGCTCGTCAATCGACTGTCCGGTGGTGGTGACCACCGTGCCTTTCATGTGCTCGCTGAACCGCGCTATCACTGCGTCGGCATCCTCAAAGGCAGTCTTCGCCTTGTCGGTCTTGCCTTTCAGTGCGTCGAGCTGTGCGGTGAGGAGTTCTATCTGCTCCTTGGCAGCGGCGAAGGTATCGGCTCCTTCCCCCTTGGGGTCTTTGATGAGCGTCTGGTATTCCTTGATGCGCTTGATGGCGATTTCGAGCTGGTCCATGCTTGCGGTGGCATACTCGCCATTCCGGGCTTTCTCCAGAGCGGCCATGCCCTCAACCTCTGCCACCTGATTCTTGGCAACCTTCGAGGTCTCTTCACCAAAGGCCTTTATATATTCCTTGGCGGCGGCAATCTTCTCGGCCAGTTTCGCGGCTTCTGGAGCGCCCGACTTGTAGGTGGCCACCAGTCGTTCGCCCGCCTTGATGGCTTCGTCTATCTCACCAGTGCTGAAGTTCATCAAGTCGCCATTCAGCCGCCCTACCGTTATCTCGTCGTTCAGTTGGCGGCGCTCCTGCTCCTCCTGCTTCACCTTTTCCAGATGGGCTTCATATTCGCGCAGTTCGCTGCTGCCCTTCTCGGCACCGGACACCATTGTTTCCCAGAACTTCTTGGTTTCCGTTAGGGCGGCATCAGAGAGGCGGGTCAGGTTCTGCATCTGCCCCTCGTACTTGATTACGCTGTCAACGGTAGCCCAGTCCTCCAGATATTTCTTGCCCTCCTGAGCGAGCTTGTTGAACCGTTCCCATTCGGCGTTGCCGTGAGCCTGAGCGTCGCGCAGTTGCTCCATTGCCTGTACGGCCTGCTTGATTTCGGCATCGCTGTGTCCGTCCATATTGCCGATGATGCGCTCTGCCTGCGCCGCACGGCGTTTATCCTCCTCCGTGGCGATATTCCTCAGTCGCTCTTCTATCTTCTTCAGTTCAGGGTCGTTTTTGTCTGCCCCGTCGTACATGGCCTGCCAGAACTTCTTGGTCTCGGCGAGGGCGTCGCGTGAGAGGGTGCCGAGCTGGTCCATGCGCTGGGTCATCATGTCGAGCACGGGCTCGCGGCGCAGTTCTGCCGACTGCTTCTTCAGTTCTTCGAGGCGGAGGGTGAGCTGGCCGATGGCGCGTTCGCCGCGTTCCCACTCTTCCTTGTCGATGGTGGGGTCGAGCTTGCGGTTCGACTCACGGAGGCGGGCCAGTGCCTGCTCCATCTTGTCGA
>Ga0326511_10002614_pt1 | contig 14574 bp, 12 predicted proteins | sample 0_2496_0518_D_FD_203701 | JGI IMG/M metagenome (GOLD analysis project Ga0326511, IMG submission 203701) | Bovine rumen microbial communities from UC Davis, California, United States - 0_2496_0518 | ecosystem: Host-associated > Mammals > Digestive system > Stomach > Rumen | place: USA... | reverse complement strand
AGAGGTTGCCAGACGAGTAGTAAACAACTACCATGCCGTAGTTGATTACTTTCTAGGAACAATGAGTAAGGGAACAATTGAAAGCCTTGGAAGAATGATGGGAAGGGAAATGTCAGCAGAATATTACCAATTTATTTCTCACCCATTTGACGAAAAAACTCAAAAACCCGTTTGGCACCGCATTGATCTGTACGATGCAAGAGATTGTAATCTAATAAGTTATTCATCAAGAATTTCTCATCGCCATTTCTCGAAGATAGCAAAAAAAGAAAAAATGAAAGCCAACTCCGAGGAAGAATTGCTCGATTATCGAGATTATGAGTCTCTCTTAAAGTGTGACCAACCTGAAGAGGAGGGTGACAACATAACGCATACTCATATGAAAAGAGCATTTGGCAAATTGAAAGAAAGAGACCAGAAGGTTTTGCAGTATCTTGTTATTGACAAGAAAGCTGGAATTGATGCTTATCCATTGTTAGAAGAGTATATTCATCCTCAATCAAAGGATGGCATGACCGGCGATGAAGTTAAAAAAGCTTGGACAACCAAGCAAAAACAGGACGCTGTTTCTTTGATGAAAGGCCGTGCTCTACATTATTTATTAGTAAAGTATAACGAAGAAAAACTAAATCATAAATAAAATGAAAATTGATGATTTGATATTCAGTAGGTTTGTAGGTAATGCTCTTACTAAGAAACAGATGGAGGATGTTGAAAAGCAACTGATTGCAGATGGTGAGATTTCTGCTGCCGTTGAAGCCTCAGTTATTGATTACGAGATACGTCAAGAAGAAGCCAATTTTTTATTGGGAATTGACAAAAATGATTCGGATGAAGAAAATAAAGATAATAATGTTGTTAGAAATGCTGATTCTAATGACTCGGTAGAATCAAATAACATAAGTTCAACAACAAAAAACAGTATTATCATGAAGATTAATTTTAAAAAGGAAGAAATGGAGAGAATCCAGGCGATTTTCGACAGTTTCAAGAGAATGGAAGATAACGATAAGAGCATCCAGGAGAATCTGATTGCTTTCTATCAGAGTCAGCGTCCCGGCGTAACAACAGAAGAGGCAAAGGCAGTGGCAGAAGGTATTGCCAAGGGCGTTCAGACATTCAACAAGGAAGCATCCGAGGCTCTCAAGGCCGAAGAAATTGACTATGCAGAGAAGCTCCGTGAACTGGGTGAGAATCTTACCAACGAAGAGAAGTACGAGGCTTATGTGAACTTTCTCTCTGCCATTATGGTGCTGGACGTGAAGAACTTCGACGAGGAGAAGGCTGCACAGATCGAGGACTTTGAAATGATTAAGGCAAGGTTCTCGGTAGATACCCCCATATCGGACGAGATGCTCGATGAGCTGATAGAGGAGATTGACAAGTGCCTAAAGGAGAATACCTTCTGCATCGCCAGTGCACAGGCTATGGCAACGCTACTGGAGAAGATTCCTTCAGGGAGTGAGGCCATCGCTGAAACGTTATTAGGCTCTGAAGAGGACATACGCCAGAAATATGTTACAGCCATGGCCATGTATATCGCCTATCAGAATGGTGAGGCAGAATCCCTAGAAGGACAGGAAATCACACCAGAATACGTTGCCCTGCTCGCCGCTGCTGGCATAGAGGAGGCACGCGCAATTGAGAAATTCCGCCTGGGTATAATCTCAAAGGAGGATCTTATTTTCATCTTGAAGGTCATCGGTGGGGTGTTGCTGTGGAGCTCATTACTTCTCGCAGTCATCCTGGGGGGCACGGTTCTTAGCCTTGAGGTATTCTTCACCATCTTTGACATTTTCGGCACTTCTGCCTTTATCGGGTTCTTCGCCAGCATAGTGGCTATAGGGGTTAGCGTTCTTTGTACAATCAAAGGTTTTGAAATCGTTGGGGATATCGTTGAATGGAGTAGCAATGCCTTTGATGACTTTGTGGAATTCTGGCAGAATACGGCGTGGCCTTATATCAAAGAGAAGGCAACACAGACTATAGCTTGGATCCGTGGAAAACAAGAGGAAAAAGTTATCAAGCCTGAAGAAGAAAGTGAACCTTCTGTGGTAATTGTAGGACAATCATAAATAGGCATTTATGGGATTTTTTAGTAGAACATATGAGGCTATTAGTGACTGGGTAGAAGGTCTTATCTATCGAATTACCGGTAGGTCTGAAGAATGGAGACTTAAAAGAGAGGTCATTCGCGAAAAAAGAAGGTATATCGGACATCTACTCAACTCAGAAATTCAATATGAGCCTGAAGAGCCAGACAGACAGCTGGCTCTTCAGGCTGCGGTTTATCTGAAAACCAAATTTCCAAATGGCATTCAAGAAACCATTGCTGAAATGAGTGTTGATGAAAGGATGAGATTGTTTGAAGAACTGGCTGAAGATGTAAGGGATTTGTTCGAGGTGGATAAGATTCAATTTGAAATTGTCACCCCAGAGACTGAAGAGGAGTTCAGGTCGATGGGATTAGGTTTTTATTACAACTCGGAGAAACTACTTTGCTTAAATGGGGCTTGTATTCAGTGTGATAATCCAGAACTTTGGGAAGAGCAGGTGTATACAATTTTCCATGAGATGAAACATGCACGTCAGTATGCTGCTGTAAGCAAGACTCATGATTATGGGTATTCCGAAGATCTATTGGAAACATGGAAATATAATATGGTGGTTTATATCAGTCCAGCTGAATGTGATGAAGCTTATAGAAAACAAGCATTAGAAAAAGACTCATTCGGTTTTGAGGACATGATTAGGGAGAATATGAAACTTTAAGTAATATTGGATTATGGTAATAAAATATATTCAGTTGTTCAGATATCTTATGAACAGGGAAGGTCTTTCTGCAATTGAAGCCTATCGAAGTATCGGGAGGATTCGCAAACTACCCACCGAGTTGAAGCAAGCTGTGTACGACGTACTTAATTCTCTAAGTCCGATTATTGAGTACGAAGGCGTTTCATATGAGGAGTTAGTTAATGAAGACGAAATGTCTCCTATTAGAGCCATTTTGATGTTGGACTGGATTAGGAGGGAACCCATGGCTGCCACAAAGTACATGGCGAAAGAGAGGTTACGCAGTCCGTTGAGATTTGCAACCAAAGACACTCCATCAAAAATCGAGAACGGGGCAAAAGACGAAAGTGACATTACCATCTAATTAAGGAAGGTATGGATTTTGCAAAGAAACAAGTGGGAAAATTACTGCAACAGGTCAAACTAGCCATGTTGTCACATACTCCTATTATATATATTCCTACTCCAAACATTGAGGTGATAAAAGAGCTGCTATACTCTCCTGAGTGTACGAATGCTATCATTCCCAGAACTAGAGAAAGAAATGGGAGAACGGAAATCTTGGAGTCAGGCCAGTTTTTTGAAAAGAAGAAGGACAAAGACAATAATGAAGTAGAAGAATCAATCATTGACAATTACAAGTCCAACATCCCGAAAAGATTTTTCGCTAGACCTACATTGGCTTGCATCTATTGCAACAAGATCGCAGAAAAAACTAGTGAACTTTGTTCTTTCGTGCGGCTATACCTTGACATAAAGTCAAACAGCAACTCGGAGAATTACAACAGACCTGAGGATGTAAGGTTCGCACGTCAATCAGTATGCTTGGTTGTGACGCCTTCATTACAAGAAGTTCCAGAGCAGTTGCGCCCTTACGTACGTATTGTCACTGTAGAACCACTCGAAGACGAAGAAATAGAGGAAATTATCTATTCCCAGCTTCTAGAGCATCAAATTGGACTGGATGTTTTTCGGGAGAAAATGGATCTTTTGAAAGAGATGAAGGAAAGTTTTAGAGGACTGAGCAGTTTGAGAATAAAAAACATCATGTCCCAAATTATCCTGAGCCAGAGCATCGATTTCGATGGGATTGTTGAACGTGATGTCTTGGAGACGATACACAGTGCCAAGAAAGAACTATTGGCAGGCCAATTAGGTCTCAAATGGGAAACGATATCCGATGACGAGGTAGCAGGCCTAGACAACGTTACAGAGTGGTTAGATAAGCATGCCCCGTTGTTTAAGCCGGACTCAGAACAGGCCAAAAGGAATCAACTTGACATTCCATCAGGTATCTTAATGGTGGGAATTCCAGGTTCAGGAAAATCCTTGATGGCTCATGTGACAGCCAGGACATTGAAGATGCCGCTTATCTCACTCAATATGGGTATGCTAAGAGGTGGTATTGTCGGTGAATCGGAGCATAACATGAAAGAGGCCCTGAGAATTGCCGAAAACATGGCTCCCTGTGTATTGTGGATAGATGAAATAGAGAAAGCAATGTCTGGTTCAAACAGCGATGGTGGAGATAGCGGAGTAGGTCAGCGTATGTTTGGAACGTTTTTGACATGGATGCAGGAAAAAAGTTCTGCATGTTTCGTGTTCGCAACATCTAACGACATATCGCAACTTCCACCCGAACTGTTTAGGTCTGGACGTTTTGACAAGAAATACTTCACATTCATGCCCCGACTGGAAGAATGTGCTGCCATCTTCAGTGGCAAAATAAGGAAACAAAACGAGAAGTATGAAGAGTATCTGGACGGTCTAGAGAAAAAAGTAAGAAGAACCATGCCTCAGAAGTTGTTTGAAGACAAGATTGCCGAGCCCAAATTCTGGTGGGACGTATTAAATAAGACATGCTATCAGACAAAGGATGCCGACAATAAAGACAAAGACTATCATCGACCGACAAACAAGCTGCTATCAGGTGCAGATATTGCATCCATTGTCAAAGAGGCAAAGTTTGAGGCGTACCAGCAATTGACAAGTATCGAGAAGAAATCTGAAAGTTGCGAAGCACAACCTATGGACTGTGTATACGAAGAAGAATCATTTAAGGCAGTTGTTGAAAAGGTCATAATCAATTCTAAACCTTATGGCGAGACTAATTTAAAAGACCTTGCTAAGAGTTTTCACCTTCTTTACCAAAACCAGTTTACTCCAGCATCTAAAAATCCTTTCTTGGATTTCAGCAAATATAATGACGACAAGTTAAATTATGCTGAGCAAAAATGTGATGCCTTGGAGAAATATGACAAAACGCTATATGACAGCATTGTCGGAGCAATCAATTATTATTTACCTAAAATATATGGGGAGGCACGCCAATGAAACTGAATAATACAATCATACTGACACTTGATGATTTCCGTCGGCACTTCAATATTAACGCATTTTGGATTTCCCACCGTCACTTCCTCAGGGACATGGACAAAGAGAAAATCCTTGTCCCAGAAGAAGAAGAAGACAACCTTGACGGGGTTCGAAAATGGCTTGAGGCAGAGAAGGATGGTTCTGTAACTGACGACATTCGGGAAAAAGGTATCGGGCACCTGTCCCTTTTGGCAAAACACGATGTCACCGTGGATGACCTGAGGAAGGCAATGGGGGTTATTGATTCCACTACGGACATCATCTATGCCCCACAAGATGGTATCCTGAACCTGCCAGGGGAAAAGATGAAGAAGGTGGATGCCGTGGCCTATGCCCTGAAAGCGCAAATGAAAGAAAGACTCCATAAGATAGAGATTGAAGGAGAAGGAAAACGTACGGCGACAATCATGATTGGTGGCGAGGAGGTCTCCAACCTTAAAAACGACGAGTGCGTTTATGTAACTGAAGTCAATGGCTATTATTTACGGGCACTGCCCAGTATAAAATATCACGGTTCTACTCCATACTATCTGAAGAATATCCATGGTGTTTTTGAATCTACCCTTGTAGTTGAACAGAATACGGGCAATGGTTTCAAAACAGAAGAATATGATAATGTGACCCATTTCCGTATTATACCTGACTTTAAGAAGAGCGGAGACAAATATTATGTATTATAAACAACTATAAGATTCGAATTATGGCCAACAGAATTAACAAAGAAAACCTTGAACCCGTCCGAACGTTGTTCGGAAGAGAGTTTGCTTCGTTCCCAGCCGCACTCAGTGCAGCAGAACAAGCATGGCTAAAAGTAATATCGAGCCAGGGAACAGGCAGTTCTGATGAAACAGCCAGAATTACCAAGAGCCTGGCTGAATCCTCAAATCCTTTACTGTCGTACCTGAAACCTATAGAAAGGAAAGTGAAAAGAAGATTCTTCCTTCTCAATTGGCTTGGATGTAATAAAACTGTTACGTCATTTCTCTTTGATGGAATTGACGGTGCTCTTCAAAAATGCGACTCTATTTTCTCTGCAGTATATGTATTACAGGATGCTAATTGCAGAAAGGAAGAAGAACTGCAGAATAAAATCCGTGAATTGCAGGATAAAGTAGAAAGTCTTTCCAAAAGCATGCATCAAACCGTAGACGGAAACGAGCACGATTCAGGAAAGACAGTGCCGTTTGAACAATTTGAAGACCTGGTGAAATCATATAATAAGATCTTAGGCGATGCCTACTCATTCTTAAATGACCCTAATGGGAAAATGGTTAGAAGAAGTGCAATAATCAATCTGGGAAGCCAAGGCTATGAAGTAGTTGATTACGATGGACACAATGACGAAGATTTTAGAGTCGAATTCGAGAGTAGTATAAGCGAACCTCAAGTGGTGTCACCCTCTATACGTAGGAAAAGTGACAGAAAAATAGTTGAAAAAGGACTTGTTTACAAACCCGAAATTTTAAAATAGTTATAATTATGTATAATCCTAAAATCAATTATTTGATTGGAATTGATTTCGGTCATGGAGAGACTACTGCATCAATTCTTAGAATTAAAGAAGATTTAATTAAGAATCTGAATGAGTGCATTTCAAGAGAATTGTCTTCATCTGAAGAAGTAAACGAACAGGCAGAAGACCTGGTAGACAAGTTATCAGAAAATGCCGAACGGGAAAAGAGCTTTTCAGAATTGATTTCTGACATAAAGATGGATTCGTTTGGCTCCATCGAGAATTTACCTATTCATGGAGATGAAAAAACGGTTAAATCTGCCATGGCGCGTTTATACACTATAGGAGACGATGATAATCCTGAAAGCGAAAAGAGTGAGTGGATTGCATCTCCTTCTATTCAAGATATTTATAACATTAAAAAAAGGGAGGATCCCGATAATGGCAAATATTTTGAGTTCATTGCATATTTCAAGGGACCACTTGTCAGGAGTAAAGATATTAAGGAAATTAGCCCCCAACAAGAAATAGCCTTCAGGAAATTCATTGAAGCTATTATGAAGGAGGTCAACAAAACGGCCAATGAAAAGGGAGCATATCTTGATGGTGAGAAATGCAACTGTATAATATATGCAGCGTGCCCTTCTACATGGACTGGGGAACAAAAAGATGAGTATCAGAGATTTCTGAAAAAAAGCGGGGTTCCTTGTAAGGAGGTCTTGTATGAGTCTGATGCAGCATACATGTCAATAAGAAACACCATCAGCGAAGAAGGAATAAAAGACAACCTTTTAGTTGTTGATTTAGGTTCCAGCTCTATTGATTTCACATGGTACGGTTCTGTAGTAGAAGGGAACACTATTCGCCCTCAAAAACCAACCAGAGGCGGTAATCCTAAATTTGGCGCAAGTCAAGTGGAAGAGGAACTGGTTTCATACATGGTGAAAGAGGAAAAAACAGCAGATGCTGCATATACGAAATTGAAAAATATTCTTCCAAACTATGCCGACAGTATTCTGCAGTACGCTGTCCGTTTGGAAAAAGAGAAATGGTTTAAAAGTATTAAGACAGGCAATGAATATGCAACATTAGAAGAAATTGAGATGAAAAAGATTTGCTTTGGATTCACAAAGCAAGACGTTTTTGGCCCAGATGATGACGCTGATGGAAATCCACAAGCATATGATAAAGCCAAAATTGAAGTTATTCTGAAAGATTTTAAAGATGACTTAGAGAGAGAGCTCGTAAAATTCAGGGACAAGGATGATGTAGGGGATATCAAATATGTAATGCTGACGGGTAGTGCATCAAAGATGTACTTTGTTGCCCCTCTAGCTGAGACGGTCTTTGGCGTTAGCAAAAAAGACAGAACGTTAATAGATGATACGGATGCCGAATTTACTGTATCGAAAGGAGCAGCAAAGTTTGGCTTGTACAAGTACCTATCCGACCCACTTGGTGAGGAGATAAAGAATTTGATAGATAAGACATGGGGTAATTATGATTGGGTTAACCCCGTTGTAAGGGAGAGTATTAATAAGGTTACTAAGCATGTATATAAGGAATTACTTTTCGGTATTATAGATCAATGGAGTGACAAAGAGTCTAATATTGTTGCTAAAGAGGATCACAACCTAAATTCAGAATTAAGAATAATTTGCAATGAAGTTGGCCCTAATAGCCCATGGAATTACGTTTCTCAAGCAGAACCACTCTTTGTGGCAGGATGCCATTCAATACATGCTGTTTTAAGAGAGATCTTCGACTATATCGAAATGGCTAATGACAAGACTCGTGATGCGATTGACATAAAAGTATCTGAAGCCTTGACAGATGAGATCAATCAGAAAGTCGGCATCTTGTTTAAGAAATATATCAGTGTATACTTGAATGATAAGGATTATTCAGATTGTGTTTTGCCTACTTTTTACAAAGTTACTGTGGATATTGATTTTCAAATGCAGCACGACTTATTGAAGAAACTGATTGAGTTTACATTTGGAGAGATTGCTTTTCCATCAGCCAATTCCTTAAACAAAGATAGACCATCTGATGGATTTAGCGCGAAATCTACTACTCGTTCTGAACTCAATCCTGCTTTGAAAAAAGCAATCAGTGATTTTGTAGAATGTATAAAACCAAATTATCCTGAAAAAGAAATCAGTGAGGCATGTATGAAGAGTGTCGATGCCAAATTCAAGGAGATAGAAGCTATTTGCGAAGTGGAAGTTTATAGATTAAGTGATCAGCAATGAAAGAAGAAAAAGAAATCATGCCCCCTCAGAAAGACTCACTCGAAGCGAAAGAGCAACGTGACCTGTTGACTCAAATAACTGCAGCAAATATCATGTCTGCAACGACAAGCTATTGCATGGAAAGACGGATGCTGGCAGATATTCCCATCGATGATAAAAACTGCGATGCATTCATGCGCTTGTACCGGGAACGTAAGGGGGATTGCAATTTGCATGACATCAGATGGATTCAGGTGAAACAGGTTGGGAACAACAACAGCCCGGAAAGGTGTTTCGCTGCCTTGACAAACATCCTGCACGCCTGTTCAATACCCCGAACCAGGACAATCTTCCTGGTAACAGGTGAGGACAAGCAATTCAGCCTGTTCCTGGGTATGTATATATGCCCGGGCCAAAAATTGGGGGTGGTTGAGAATGCCGTCAGGGAAATCTGCTCTTTCAGCGAAGTCAGCTGGCCAGGAACAAGATGTCAGGCAGTGAAAGATGTTGAGAAAACATCTCTTGCAAGTTTTGAAAAGGGCTATTATGACAAAGCATATGCTTTGACCGGCATCCCCTCCATGGACCGGGGAGATAGGGACTATATTCCTACCATAGAATATCTATTAGGAGGATGCAAGCCAAAGGGGAAGATAGCATATCTTGTGGTAGCGGAGCCCGTATCTGAGGCAGAAATAAACCAGATGATGTACACATGTGAGGAAATCTCCGGGCAGGCCAAGTCCTTTGAGAGCTTTGACATTTCCACTTCCACCCAACAGGGGATTACCGAAAGCGTGACAGAAACAGAATCAACAACGACAGGCACAACGGTTTCCGACGGCAAGTCACAAAAAGGGAAATGGGCTTTGGTGGCAGGCGGTCTTGCTGCTGTCGCTGGAATAGCGTTCCTACCCGAATTGGCGCTATTTGGAGCAGCAGCAGGAATGTCGCAACTGGTAACAGGTGGCTTGGTCATGGGCAGCATGTCTCAACTGGCTTCATTGTTTCCGCAACATACGCATACAGAGAGCCGTTCAATACAACAATCGACTTCACATTCAGAGACAAGGGGATACTCGTCTTCATATGGAAACAGTCTGGGCAGAACTCTTGTAAACGGGCACATGGAGGCCATTTCTGAACAGATGACCATGCATCATAAAAGGTATCAGGACGGAAAGGCAAAAGGAATGTGGAAGGTCGGCTGTTACCTGTTTACCGACGATGATAATGCAAGCTCTCATATCCAGATGAAAAGCCTGTTAAGTGGAAGCAAGTCACATTTGGAACCCATCAGGACCCATGACATTTCTATGTTCTTGGATGAAGAAAGAAGGAAAGGACTGAAGGCTTTTCTGGATCCACCATCTTTGGTAATATGGAAATATGACGGCAGCGATGAAAAAGGGGAGAAGTTCATCCATCCCATGGGAGAGAAGAGTTCTCACCTGACTACAATACTGACTACGGATGAATTGACATCCATGATTAACTTCCCGATGCATTCTGTGCCAGGAATCAGCGTGGTTGACGTTATACCGGACTTTAGCCTCTCACCGCAGAACCTGTCTTCCAACATTCCCATATTGGAGATAGGCAGCCTTATCTATAGCGGTTCGCAATCTTCGGTTTCTATCGGGCTTCCGCTAAATACGTTGAGCCGGCATGCATTGGTCTGTGGAGTCAGCGGAAGCGGAAAGACCAATACTGTAATGAAGGTACTGAACGGGCTCCTGCAAGAGAAGTGCCCGTTCCTGGTTATTGAGCCTGCAAAAACGGAATACGTGGACTGGGCCCTGGAATACAACAAGACCATTACTGACCAGTCCAAGAAAATCAAAGTATTCATACCAGGCTGTGAGAAATACAGGAAGGGGGAATATAGACCTCCCAAATTGAAGATGAATCCGTTCGAGGTAATCAGGATGGAAGGGGCTGATGCGCATCTCCTGATGCATATAGACAGACTGAAAGCATCTATGGCTTCCGCATTCCCGATGCAGGACGTAATACCAGTGATTATGGAACGACTTATTTACGAACTGTACAGGGAAAAGGGAATAATCTCCTGTGACGGAGAAATAAGGATGGACAACCCAGATTTCCCGTCCTTCACCGATGTTAACGAGGACTTTTTTAAGGACTTGATGAGCAATCTCGGATATGCGCGGGAGAACACGCAGAACATCTCGGCTGCATTGCGGACCCGCATCCATACCATGAAACAGGGATGGAAAAAGGAACTGCTGTGTAACGAGGAACTGGCTGGAGTAACCTGGGAAGAACTTTTCGGATCGCCGGTAATAATAAATCTTTCTTACGCAGGTGACGACCAGGACAAGGCCTTCATCATGTCGATGCTACTGCAGTTCTTGTACGAATACAGGGTTGCGGAAGCCGAAATGGGAAAGGCTTCATACACGGAGAATGTATGCAGGCACCTAGTGGTTGTTGAGGAGGCACATCGTGTCATGGCACATAATGACAATCCTGAATCACCTCAATACAAGGCTGGCTTGATGATTAGCAACTTCCTCTCTGAAGTCCGGGCCTACGGACAAGGCATGATGATTGTTGATCAGATTCCCACAAGGCTCATCGATGATGCAATAAAAAATACCAATATCAAGATAATCCACAGGATTGTTGCAGCTGATGATGCCGATGCCATGGGCGACAGCATAGGCCTGAGCAGTGACCAGAAGAGGGCAATATCAAAGCTTTCCGTAGGCCAGGCTGTTCTTTCTGGACTGAACAGTGCCGATATCAATAACAGCAGCTACGCTGATGTATATCTTGCGAAAATAGATAATACAAAATAACTCAATTAATTTATGGATTCTGAAAAAGTAACAGGTAAGTATTCTTTTGAGTTCCCCAGCGGCAATTATTTTGAAGGTACGCTGGTCAACGATGTCATAGAGGGAGAGGGCTACATGAAATTTGCCAATCACGACATCTATGAGGGAGACTGGGTTTCTGGAAAAATGGAAGGAAGCGGGACTATGCGCTTCTATGACCCCAAGTGCGACAGCTATGTAGCCAAATACACGGGCCAATTCAAAAATTCAAAGTTCGATGGCGTCGGGAAAATGAACTATTCCGATAGTACAGTCTATTATGGCCAGTGGAAAAACGGACTCAGGGAAGGCGAAGGCCAGCTCTATTTCCACTCTGGAAGAATCATCAGTGGTTTGTGGCAGAATGACGTACTTCCACAAGGAACCTGTATTGAGGCCAATGGCAACAGGTATGTTGGGCAACTGTCCAGTGAGTGTCAGTATTCTGGTTATGGAACCCTGTTCCTGAGCAACGGCAGCTGGGCACAGGGTATATGGGAGGACAACGTTCTAATCAGCGGCAGGCTATTCACGGATGACGGCTTTATACATGACTACCAGGACAAGAAGGTAATTAATAAACAGCTATGGAAGAAAAAGTAAAGTCCATCATATTTGTTCTGACTTATGACTGCAATCTGAGATGTTCCTATTGCTATGAACCTAAGACCGAACACATCTTTTTGTCAAAGGATAGAGCAATTGATATCATAAAAAGGGCTATCGATGATGTGGACGAGTCCTATACCGGGCTGGATATCCAGTTCATGGGTGGCGAGCCGCTCTTGCGCTTTGACCTGATAAAAGGTCTATGTGAATGGCTTTGGAGTAGTAAGCTGAGGATTCCGATACTGTCTGTATCTGCGCCTACAAACGGGACTTTGCTTACCCCGGAGATGGAGGCATGGCTGACAGAAAACAAAGAAAGGTTCAGGCTATACCTAAGCTTCGACGGAACCCGTCTTATGCAGAACATGAACCGTAGCAGTTCTGCACCAAAGATAAACCTGGAGTTCTTTGCAAAGACTTATCCAAACTATGCTGTCAAAATGACTGCTTCGCCAGACACTATTTCTCACTTTGCAGAAGGAATTAAATTCCTTCATGAGCAAGGTTTTAATGAAGTAAAAGCCAACTTGGCCTTTGGTGACGAGATTTGCTGGAACAAGAGTCATTTAGCTATATTGATAAGGGAATTGGATACATTGATTGAGTTTTATTGTTCACACCCAAATATTCAGCCAATCACTTTGTTAAGAACTCCCGTTTGGAGCATTATAGACAAAAATGTTAAGCCACAAAAATGCTATTGTGGTAGAGATGTGGTCTGTTACGACTATGATGGCCAATTATATCCATGTCATTTCTTTGCACCAATAACAATTCCAAAAGATATGGCAACGCAAGCTCAGAAGTTGGATATGAATCAGTGTAGAAATACAATTCATTCAACTTGCTCATCATGCCTGCTTAATAAAACATGCATTACATGTTATGCAGTAAACTTTAGAGACAGAGGGGATTGCAACACCCCTTCTCCGTTCTTTTGCGCGCAAAATAAAATATTCTTTTTTGCAAGTTGTAAGTTACAAAAAAAACTTGCTATTATTAAAGGTGAAAGAGATAAAGAAAAAGCAATCGATAAAACAATAGAATTATTATCTAAAACAGTAAGAAAATGAAAACAATTGAAAAAATTAATGTAGAAGACTTGAACGAGTTAAGTAAGGAGGCTTCAGAGAATTTAGAAGAAGTGTCACCTGTTGAATTACCAGCTAATGAAGCAGCGGATATTAAGAGCGAAATATCTTTTACAGGCGAAACTGTAAATGTGTGTGTATGTGGCTTATATAGTGGAGTTACATGTCCAATGGGATAAGATATGCTGCACCACATATTAATAAGAATGATTATCCGCATTTAATCCGATAGCGCCCCGAAGGGGGCAATGAGCTACCAGTCCAGGGCGTTGCCTTGGACTAAAGGTTTTTGGCCTTTCAGACCGTCTGTCGGATGCATGCGGATAATCAATTAATAAGAGTTGTATGCTTATGTTACATCAACTCTACTACAAGAGATGAGGGGTAAGAGAAAGCCTGCTCCGTTTTTTCTACTCCAATATTTTTTTAATTTAGAAGCATTCTTTTCGTTCTAAACACTTACCTCTGCAAATGAGGTTAGCTGAGTTTGTGACAGTTGATTAATGATTGTCGCAAAAGATTATTTATGTTTGTTAGATTTAAATCATCTTGAACTCAATAATAAAAAAAGTGATTAGATAAGTATGAGAAAGGTATTTTCATTTTTAGGCCTGCTAATACAATTATTAGCACCAGCACAAGAGATTGAAGCGGTAGATTCTATTGACGTAGAAACTGGAGTCATTTACTATGCAGATTCTACCCAAGTGAACGACACGATTAGTACTGATACGATTGAAAGTGCTAATCCTCCTATTCCACAGGTTCCTTTGAATGAGTGTGACAGTCTGATAGCTCGTGACGTAACCGACCGTTACGGTGTGGTGTACAAAAACGGGAAGTGTGGCATCTATGACCTCATGAAGCATGAAAATGTGACGCGGATAGACTATAAAGAACTGTGGTTCTCTTTCCGTAGGGAGATAGAAGGAGAGTATTATTCCTATTTTGGGTGGGAAGAAGATGATTCAAAGGGTGTGATAGGTGTGGCAGAGTCGAACAACCAATTTATCGCTATCTCTATGCCGAAAGAACAAGATATGAACGACAACGAAACGAATAAGGAGGAATGACGATGAAAACATTACGCAAAGGATTCTATGTATTGGATCTGTTAGTATTGGCAGTTCTGCTGGTGTGCATAATACACACCGTGGTTTATGACAACGAATGGG